>Ga0302237_1000416_pt1 | contig 39472 bp, 39 predicted proteins | sample AAG_UR_Ala_MG_FD_193530 | JGI IMG/M metagenome (GOLD analysis project Ga0302237, IMG submission 193530) | Enriched activated sludge microbial communities from anaerobic digester in WTTP, New Holstein, Wisconsin, United States - AAG_UR_Ala | ecosystem: Engineered > Bioreactor > Anaerobic >... | reverse complement strand
TATAATTAAATTATGTCAATTTTTAAAAACAACAACATAAATAATCCTTTTGAAGCGCCTAATACAGGAAACCCTGATTTCTTTGGTTTATTTGAAGCTTATTTACCAGAAGGAGATGTGAAAAAAGTTAAAAGTGTATTAGGGAAAGAAGATGAACAAGATCCAAGCAATCCAAATATTACAGATATTCCAGCTAATGGTTTAGAGGGAGCGATGAGCGATGAAGAAATAGAGAAATTAAAAATAGCAGAAGAAGAACGTCTTGATCCTCTAAAACGAATCATCGCTTGGGCAAAAAAATACTATCTTGGTGATGAGGATTGGGTAAAAGAAAATTTTGAATTCAATGACGATGGTTCAGTTATTTGTAATACTGATTTGGATTTAGATTTCATAACAGAGCTGGATTTTCCTGAAATTATCAAATATGTGAGGGGTTATATCTACCTCAACAGTCTTATTTCGGCTAAAGGTCTTAAACTACCAGACAAAATTGAAGGGAATCTCTTCCTCAAAAGCCTCACTTCAGCCGAAGGTCTCAAACTACCAGACAAAATTGAAGGGGATCTCTTCCTCAAAAGCCTCACTTCAGCCGAAGGTCTCAATCTACCGGACAAAATTTATAATCTCTTTCTCAGTGGTCTCACTTCAGCTGAAGGTCTTAAATTGCCAAAAGAAATTAGAGGAAGTCTCTTCCTCAATAGACTTACTTCAACCAAAAGTCTCGATTTAACTGATATTGAGGTTAGAGGTTATATTTATCTTGACAAAGTGCCAGAAGACGAAAAACAAAAACTTAGTGAAAAATATCCTAATTTACTGATTTTTTAAGTTTTTATTAATGTGTATTTCACTACTTATTTAGTTCAAGCTAGTAACAATAAATAGGAATTCCTTAGGTTAATTTAAAAATAATAAAAATTACTTGAATATATATCATCCATCAATTTAGTTTGATATATGTTGTATTGTGAGTTAAGAATCAAGCAAAGAGTGTCATATGCGGTGGACGCGTACAGAAGGTTGACAAAGCAAAAAAAATTCGCGACAATATTAATCGCTCTTTAATTTTTACTCCACAGACAATATTTCAAAGAGGAGAAAATGCCGACAACAAAAACAGGATCAGTATTGGAATATGAATCATCGCTTTTGCTTGAAGCATTTTTAAGCTTGAGGCGTTTTCCTCGGTTTAGATGTCAAGACGACATGATCCGCGATGATATCGAATCCGCTGAATCCAAGATATTCATCGAAGATAATAGCCGTAGTCTGTTCGATAATCCGGAAATGGAGGAAGGTGAAGATGGCTGAATCATTGGCGCGACAGGTTTCGTGGATTTTTTCCAGAGAGGCTCCTTCGTCAATCCATGCGGTGCTCGAACGAGAACCGCAAGATCGAGAAGGTTTCTTTGGAGACGGAGAAGAATATCATATCAGCGAACCTCCACCGTATTACGAGTGCGATGACATTAAACTTGATAATTACGGCTATCCTTTCGTGGATGAATAGAGGGCATTTGGCTCTGTATTGCATTACCCGAATTCGAATAATATAGATCAACTATTTACGCCGTGGCTTCTCAACCATCTATCATTTTGTGGCATGTGTCACAGAAGTTTTTTTACTGACATTTAGCTCCCATCTCTCGGGAGTTTTCTTTTTATTATTTGGAAATTTTATTTAACGATCGGTTATGGATCTCATACATCTCGCAAAATAATAAATTTTACTTAAATCATTTTTTTGTTAATCAGATTAATAGGATTAACTCTAGTCAATCTTGCTAATTTTGCCAATTTTGTTAATCAAGCTATACTTGCGATTTTACTTCTATTCCCGTAATATTCAATTCATTATGAGCTATAAAGATCTACCTAAAGTTTACGAAGCTAAAAATATTGAAAATGATATCTACAAGCTCTGGGAAGAGTCTGGTTATTTTAATCCAGATAAATTACCTGAGCGCAATCTGCAAGGCAAACCATATTGTATCGTACTACCTCCTCCGAATCGAACAGGCAATATGCATCTTGGGCATGCAAAAACAGTCGCAATTGAGGATATCTTGATTCGTCATTATCGTATGCGTGGAAATAAGACATATTGGATACCTGGCACTGATCATGCCGCTATTGCGACTCAAGTTAAAGTTGAACAGCTTTTGATTAAAGAAGGAATAAAAGATCCAAAAAAAGAATTAGGACGCGAAGAATTTTTAAAACGAGTACGTGATTTTGCTCAAGACTCGCGGGATAATATTGTTAGTCAGTGTAAGGCTATGGGCGGATCCATGGATTGGAATCGTGAAAAATATACCTTAGATGAAGAGCGGAACAAAGCGGTAAATGCAATTTTTAAGATGATGTATGAAGATGGTTTAATCGAACGCGGTTATCGTATTGTTAATTGGGATCCGGTTTTTAAAACCACATTATCGGATGACGAAGTTTTACACAAAGAAACCTCTGCGAATTTTGTTACATTTACCTATGATAAAAATTTTCCAATTGCCATATCCACCACTCGTTTAGAAACTAAGTTTGGTGATACTGCTGTGGCGGTAAATCCGGATGATGACAGATATAAGCAATTTATCGGACAAGAGCTAACGGCCGAATATTGTGGAAAATCAATAAAAGTTAAAGTAATTGCTGATAAAGAAGTTGATCCTAATTTTGGAACAGGAGCGCTTGGTGTTACGCCAGCGCACTCAATGATAGATGCCGAAATTGCCGAGCGTCACAATTTAAAAACAATTCCCGTAATAGGTTTAGACGCGCGAATGTTGCCTGAAGCCGGCCCTGAATTTGTTGGTTTAACTATTGCCGAAACAAGAGCTAAATGTATCTCCATGCTCAAAGAACAAGGATGTCTCATCAAGGAAGAAATCATCCCGCAAAACCTCATGGTCGCTGAACGAGGCGGTAATCCGGTGGAGCAGTTGCCTATGTTGCAATGGTTTATACGCGTTAATAAGCCTTTTAAAGTTCGGCAAAATACCTTGGGAAAATGGAAAATTAGTGAGTCTGCCACTCTTAAAGAGTTGATGCATTATGCTGTTGAATCCGGACAAATCAATATTTATCCAGAAAATCAGAAAAAGATTTATTATAGTTGGATAGATAATTTGCGAGATTGGTGCATTAGTCGTCAAATTTGGTTTGGTCATCAAATCCCAGTATGGTACAAAAAGTCAGTAAGCGATGAACAGCAAGGTATGCAAGAAGATATCTTCGTTGGTTCTGAACCTGAAGGCGAAGGTTGGGTACGCGATCCGGATACTCTTGATACATGGTTTTCCTCTGGTCTTTGGACTTTTTCAACTCTTGGATGGCCAGATTCAGCATCCATTGATACTGATGGTAATTTGGTTAAATCCGGCGAGCTCAAAGAATATCATCCAACAAATGTACTTGAGACAGGTCGAGATATAATCTTTTTCTGGGTTGCTCGTATGATTCTTATGACCACTTATGCTTTGGGAGAAGTACCGTTTAAGGACACATATTTACACGGCTTGGTCCTTGATGAGCATGGTAGAAAAATGAGTAAATCATTAGGTAACATAATCGAACCGATGGAAATGATTTCAAAATATGGTACTGACGCAGTGCGTTTGGCTCTGGTTCTTGGCACCTCTCCGGGCTTAGACCAAAAATTATCCGAAGAAAAAATAAAGGATTTTCGTAATTTTACCAACAAATTATGGAATATTTCTCGTTTTATTTTGACAAACTTAGAATCCAATGCATTGAATCCAGATTTATCTGAAAATGATGTTCAAGATTCAAAGCTCCAAATTCAAACATTGGCAGACCGATGGATTATAAATCGTCTAAATGAGGTTATCGCTTCAGTAACTAATAAAATCGAAACATATCAATTATCGCCGGCCGGTGAAGAACTTCGAGATTTTACATGGAATGATCTTGCGGATTGGTACTTGGAAATTGCTAAAATTGAAGGTGATAAATCAAAAATCCTTTTACACATTTTGCGCGCTATTCTCAAACTTTGGCATCCTTTTATGCCTTTTGTAACAGAGTATATCTGGAGTCAGTTCAACAAAAATCAATTAATTGTAGCCGAATGGCCTAATGCAACACCAGACATCGAACATCAAGCATCGAATGAATTTGAAATACTACGTAATCTTATCACCGATCTGCGTCGTTTACGTAGTGAGCAAAGCATCGAACCTATTAAGAAGGTTGATTTTGCTATCATCAATAATCAAACTCAAGGCCGTCTTCTTATTGAAGATAATATTAAAGTAATTAAATCTCTCACTCGCGCGGAAAAAATTGTTTTAGTTGAAGAAATTGATGATAATTGGGTCATGGCGGTTTCGGGGTCCATGACCATTGGTTTGAATTTGATCGAAGCTATCGATATTGAAGCAGAAAAAGCCAAACTTCAAAAAGAAATTATTGAGCTGGAGTCGTACATCGAATCAGCTGAAGCCAAACTCGCCAATCATGAATTCACATCCAGAGCTCCAGAAAAAATTGTATTTGAAATGCGCAATAAGCTCAACGAAGCCAAGCAAAAACAACAAGCTTTAAAACAAAGATTGCAAATGATGATTTAATTCTTTCTACGATCTTTGTTTAGATTAGCGCGTTAATAGCGCAAAAAACTCAAGACGGTAATAAATGAGTTTTTGCATTTTATCGCCATTTTCGCTATCATTTTTACATGATTAAAGTAAATACCGACAAAGTAAATATAACCAAAGTTTTAACTAGAGCTGTTGAAAACGCTTATCCTAATCAAAAAGCTTTTTTTACAGCTTTAAGTTCTGGTAGGCGTCTTACTGCATATCTTGGAATTGATCCCACAGGGCGTTCTTTGCATTTGGGTCACGCTATTGCCATGCGCAAACTTCGCGAATTGCAAAACATGGGTCATCGTATAATTTTACTTATTGGTGATTTTACGGCCATGATCGGCGATCCAACCGACAAAGGCGCTGTTCGTAAAAAACTCACACATGAGCAAGTTTTAGAAAATTGTAAAAGTTATCGTGAGCAAGCGAGTAAGATTTTAGATATGGATGGCTCTGTTACCGGCAATCCAGTTGAAATCAAATATAATAGCGAATGGCTTGGGGCGATGTCTTTTGCAGATGTTTTGGAGTTATCATCTAATTTTACGGTTCAACAAATGCTCGAACGCGATATGTTTGTCCGTCGCATGAAGGAAACTCCACCCAAGCCCATATATATACACGAATTCATGTATCCGCTCATGCAAGCTTATGATTCGGTTGCAATGGATGTTGATATCGAAATTGGTGGCAATGATCAAACATTCAACATGCTCGTCGGTCGCAATCTTCTCAAGTCTCTCAAAAGCAAAGAAAAGTATGTTTTAACCTGCAAGCTTCTTACTGATCCGACTGGAAAAAAAATGGGTAAGAGCGAGGGGAATATGATTACTCTTGATGATAAGCCCGAAGATATGTTTGGCAAAATTATGAGCTGGACTGATGGTATGATTGAGCTTGGTTTTGAACTTTGTACAGATGTTTCCGACAAAGAAATTAAAAACATGGTTAAAAAGATGGCCTCCGGTGAGAATCCCGTGCAATTCAAGCGTTTGCTCGCTCGCACTATTGTTGAAGCTTGGCACGATCAAGCATCAGCGATTAAAGCTGAAGAGCATTTTAATAACCTTTTCAAAAAACATTCGATTCCTGATAAAGTTCCAGAACTTAAAATAAAGGCATCTAAAAAAAGTATTGTCGATCTTTTGGTTGATTCTAATTTAGCTACATCCAAAACCGACGCGCGCCGTCAAATCAATCAAGGCGCTGTTCGTCTTGCCGGCGAGGTAGTTAAAGATGAAGGCGCTGAAGTCTCTATTACATCCAAGGGAGTTATCCTTCAAAAAGGAAAAAGAAGTTTTGTAAAAATAATTAAATCTTAAAATCAAATTATAATATCACAATAAATGAGTTAATCAAGATTAAAGCAAAAACAGGTTTATTATAAGTAAACCAAGATAATTTGTGATGAATTTTAATCTTGACTTGTTACACAAAGTCTTTAAGCGTAGCAGAGTTAGCCTTTGTCTAATCATACGTGCATCATTGGGTAAGTTATTCGTGCAATATCACCAATGGATATACTTATTATGTACACTTTAGAAGCTCTTCGTTTCAATATTGCTCGCATTATCAGCGAAATAACAGAAACAATAGTTCATGCTGATGAAATTACTGTGCCTCCCAAGTCTGAGATGGGGGATTTTGCTTTTGGTTGTTTCAAGTTAGCAAAAGAACAAGGCAAGAATCCTGCCGAATTAGCTAAAGATATCGCCAGTAAAATCAAATCCAAAGGCGATATAATCGAAAATGCTTCTGCTCTTGGTTCTTATATAAATTTTACTTTAAATACTCCGTTGTTAGCGCATCGCGTTTTACATGAGGTTTTGGAAAGTGGTGATAAATATGGTCAAAGCATGATTGGATCCAATAAAGAAATCATGTTGGAGTACGCCAATTTAAATTCGCATAAAGAATTTCACGTTGGGCATCTACGTAACATTCTTTATGGTTTATCTATCGATCGTATTTTAGATTTTTCCGGCTATAAAAGCATTCCTGTATCTTACATTAATGATATGGGGGTCAATGTATCCAAATGTATTTGGCTTTTAGTGCGTAAAGCATCCTCAAAAATCGAGCAAAAAACTCCGGAGGTTAAAAAAGGTGAAAAGATTAAACCTTTTATCCCAATGCCCGAAAATATTTGGGCTTCTCATATTATTGCTAATCTAACATTAGAATGGGCTCACCAAATAATCGAAAGCGTGGATCCCTCTAATCGAACAGGTAAATACTTAGGTAATATTTACGCCGAATCCACAAAGGTCCTTGAAGAAAATGAAGATTTCAAAAAAGAGGTATCTTATATACAGGCCAAATTAGAAGCTGATGATTCAGCTTGGAAATTTTTATGGCAGGAAACACGACGTTGGAGTTTGCAAGAGCTTTATCGTTATCTGCAGGATTTTGGTGTAATTTTAAAGCGACAATATCTAGAAAGCGAGTTTATTGAACAAAGTAAAGAAATTGTTAATCGTTTAATTGCCGAAGACATTGCTATCGAATCCGAAGGCGCTATTATTATTGATTTGGATGCTTATCCTGATCCTGAAATTCAACAACAAAAATTGGGAGTGTTTATGTTGCGTAAATCTGACGGCAACATGTTATATGCCACAAAAGATATTCCGTTAGCTGAAAAAAAGCTCGAAGAATATCCCAATATGCATGAAAGCTTGTTGGTTGTGGACGCGCGCCAATCCCATTATTTTAAACAATTATTCGCAGTTTTAAAAATAATGGGATATAAAATTCCTCTCAAGCATCTAAGTTTTGAATTTGTTACTTTGCCCGAAGGAGCCATGAGTAGTCGCAAAGGCACAGTCATTACTCTGCAAGACTTTATTGCTCGCGCCATTGAGTTAGCTAAAATTGAAATTATTTCCAGACATAAAAATTGGAATCAAGGCAAAATAGATCATACGGCTTGGTGCATAGCCATGGGAGGTATTATTTTTACGATGTTAAAGCAAGATCCTGATAAAATAATTACTTTTGAGATGCACAAGGCCTTATCATTTGAAGGGGATACCGGGCCTTACGTGCAATATTCAATTACACGTTTAAACTCCATTTTAGAAAAGTCAAAAATTAAATCATTATCCGATATCAAGGGTGATGCCAATTTTTGCCGTGAACAATCTGAAAAGAATTTAATTATGGCCATTGCCAGATTCCCCGAAGCTGTTGAACGTGCTTCTCTTGAATACAAGCCTTCAATTTTAGCTCGATGGTGTTTAGATACGGCCTCGGCTGTTAATATTTTCTATCGAGACGTGCCAGTTATAGACGCTCCTCCGGAAGAGCGCAATATCAGATTAAAACTTGTAATTGCCGCAAAAATAGCTTTACAAAACAGTTTAAAATTATTGGCTATTCCTATGCCGGATGCCATGTAGTATGTCTCAAAAAAAAATAAATAACAATCTATTAACTTCGTTAATGGCTCATGAGCTTAAAGGTCCGATCGGCGCCATCCGTGCCGCCACTTCACTGTTAGTCAAAGGATCATATGGTAAATTACCCAAACAGGCGCAACATATTGTGTTACTTATTCAAGACGCAACTGATCGCCTCTTAAGTCAAACCGAGGCTTATTTACAAATAATGCAACTTTCTCATGGCAACTATCAAGTTAATCTTGAGCCATGCGATGCTAACGATTTAATTAATAAATTAATCGCTGAATGGCGTCCACAATTCAAGCTGTCTAAACTAAAGTTTAAACATGAATCTCAAAAAATTTCTCAAATGGTTATGTTAGATAAAACTGTTTTATCTCATCTTATTTATAATCTTTTGAGCAATGCGATTAAATATACTCATAAAGGATCTGTGCATATCAAAACTTCATGGCAAAGAAATCTATTAACAATTAAAATTACAGATACTGGCATTGGTATGTCTTCTGCACGTAAAAAAAATTTGTTTACAAGTCCTATTCTGCGAGAAAAACACATTCTCAATGATAACTGTGGCTTGGGATTGGGTTTATACATATCCTCTGAACTCATTAAATCATGTAAAGGTAAAATTAAGTGTATGAGTCAAGGTAAAAACAAAGGGTCTACTTTTATTGTTCAATTGCCAGCTATAAAAGTTGACGCTCCGGCAACTAACAGATAAGGTTTGTTTACTATGTCATTTTTTGGAGCTCCACAAACAGATACGAGGGATAATTCCCCCATAAAAGCGTCGGTCGATTTAAATACGCCGATTGCTTCAACATCAGTAAAAAATCAGTCAGCCACGGTCATTGCTGGAGGAGTGCGTTTAGAGGGTGAGTTTAAGAGTCAGGGTGATGTACAAATCGAGGGTGAGGTTGTAGGCACACTCGAGACAAATGCCACTTTAAGCGTCGGCGCAAACGCCAAAGTAAAAGCCGGAGTTAAAGCAGAAAACGCAGTAATCGCTGGCGAAATAATCGGTAATGTTATTATCGCAGATCGCTTAGAATTAAAAACCACGGCAAAAATTGTCGGTGAAATCATTTGCGAAACAATAGTGGTTGAGGCTGGTGCGGTTATTGAAGGCAATCTCAAATGTGGCGCTAAAAAAGATACGGGCGCAATAAAACAAGATTCTCCCACGTCAAAAAACGATAATATTGCTAAGTCCTCGCAATCCGAAATCAAATCATCTTAATTTATTTTTGAGGGGCATTGCCTATGAATCCGGCGTATGCCTACATTTACGACGATTTTTTAATCGATCGTCGTTATCAAGACATTGTAGCCGCTCTGGAAACACGATTATCTGGCATGGGATTATCTGGTCGTGTCGGACGTTTGGCTTTATTTAGAAGCGCCAAAGAAATGGTGCAGGGTTTTGTAGATGGCGGAGCTACTAATATAATTATCGTTGGTAATGATAATACACTGAATAAAGTCATGTGGTTTTTACCAGATTTACCAGTAGTAGTTGGCTATATACCAGTGGCCGAACCGGCTGATATAGCGCTACTTTTAAATATTCCAGTGGGCCTCGAAGCTTGTGGCACAATCGGCGCTCGTCTTATTGAGTCTTTGGATATGGGCAAATTGAGCGAGCGATATTTTTTAACTGAAGCGGTTTTTGAAAACACAACAGCCACATTGCAAATCGGTAATGATTATCGCTTGTCGTTGATTAATGGAGGCACTATTAAAATTCGTAACTTGGGCGAAGTTGGGAGTAATAGTTATTCTCTTATTAATGCTAGAGATGGTCTTTTAGATGTCATTATGTTGCCTAGTGAAAAAATGAAGATTCAAAAAAGTTTTTGGAATAAGCTGATAGCTCCAAAAGTTTTGCCCACGACACTTTCCTTAAGCCATGGCCAAATAATTTCTGATCAACCTATCGAGGTTCGCGCTGATCGTTTTGCATTAAACGGGTTTAATTTTACTATTCAAGCAATTCCTCAAAAATTGAAAATAATTACCGGTCGCATGCGCCGTTTCAATTAATTCTTGACTGATATATTATTAAAAAAATCCCTTTAGGGATTTTTTGTTATGGTGGACGCTGAAGGATTCGAACCTTCGACCCCCTCGGTGTAAACGAGATACTCTAACCAGCTGAGCTAAGCGTCCTAAATTGATTGTAAATTAGTTTATTACAAATACATAACGCATGATATATGTATGTAGAATGGATGTTATACCATTCGTACGATCTTGCCAAGTTTAGAGATATTTGGTATTGTTTGGCTCATAATCAATATATTCTTGCACGGATGGCGGAATTGGTATACGCGCTAGCTTGAGGTGCTAGTGGGAGCAATCCCTTGGAGGTTCAAGTCCTCTTCCGTGCACCATAAAAAAACTCGTTATAACGAGTTTTTTTATGGTCTTGTAATCATACACTTCGCGCGTACTTCATAAAAGATTTATCAATTTTTGTGGGTTTTGCTTATCGTCAGTTAGTATAAAAAAGTTCCGAGAAGAATCGGAACTTTATTAGTATGCGACAGCCAATCTACGTTGTGAAGACGCTTGCTTGGTGTAAAAATTGGAAAAACTGGAAAGGTATTCTTGTTCCATTAGTTTTTTGAGATCTTCCATTTCTGGTATCACATGTATCAAGCCAAAATCATAGAGTTGAATTCTCGGAGGCTTGTACAGTGTGATGTAGTCAAATATTTCTCCGCTTTCAGTTTTTCCATAGCCAGGTAAGATCCCGGAAAATAAGTATCCTTGGTTGCGGAAATTGTTGATTATTACACGAGCATCCATCCAATTTAATGGAATATGGACAAAACTTGATCCTTCTAGATTGTCGGATACCATGCCTTGGCGTGATTGAATACCTGGAAATGCTGTTTGCATGGGCTTAGCTTCCGAGCATTTTTGGCAAAGGTTGGGTAACGCTTGCAAGAAAGGTATATAATCATCTGTAATATAAATCGGTCTAGTGCCAAAGTCGTCAGCTTGATAGTATTGCGCGGCCAGAGCTACTGATTCGCCTTGTTTGCCCAAAATCTTTTGTTTAATTGCCGGATATTTGAATGGTCTAATTCCCAGATATATGAATCCATGATGTATTAGATTCAATTGTGAGGCTTTGTCTGGCCTATTGCATACCGGCTCAGAAAAAATAATGCGTGGATTTTCCTTGAGCACCGAAAGCAAGCGAATATCCGTCAACTTTTTAGCCAATCCGTGTTTCCTGTAAGCGCGCGCGACAATTAAACCGCCGAATTCAAAGATGTCTTTGTGATTGCGGTAAGGAGTAGCACGTGCAAAACCAATGATAGTTTTGTTTAACAAGATTACCGTAGAAAAATGTGTTAGATCTTCTCTCGAAGAATTAAGAGGATAGGGATAATCCTTTCCGTATTCTTCAAAATACAAGGAGTTGATATCTGCAAAATCAGAGATTTGAAACTTCCTGAATTCGTAAGTTTCGGAATCCATTTTGGTCTCCTGTTTGGGTTTATCTGATTATGTCGCTAAAGTTGTAAGGTGCGGTTTGTGTATATTTGTATATATTTAATTTTTTATAAGTATTTCATTTAAGTATTTCAGATATATTTTTGCATATTTTTCCAAACTCTCTACATCAACCCATTCATCCGGTCCGTGCAATCCTGCTGATTTTGGTCGATTAATTAATACTGGTATTTTATATTTGCTAAAGTATCTTCCATCATTTCCGCCAGACGTGGCTATAAATTTAGCATCTAGATTTAGTTCACTTTTTAAAATTTCAGCATATTTAATCAAGTTGATATTCCTTTCATCTGTAAAATTAACATTTCCGGATATCAATATATCCAAATCTGAATCTTGTATCGTATCACGGATAATCGTTAAAATATTTTCAGCAGTCATCTTTTCTGTATGGCGAATATCTAAAGTAGCTGTAGAAATGTCCGCAACTTGGTTTGTGGCTTTTCCACCGTTAATTGTTCCTATGTTTACAGTTTCAGTCCATTTTTCATCCGTGTCCGGAAATAATTTCTTTATCTCGTTTAATTTTTTTAACAAATCATGAATCGCGCTCTTGCCCTCCCATGGTCTTGATGCATGAGCCGAAACACCCTTGCTTGTTATTTTGAGATGCAAAAAACCTTTATTTTTAACGATTATTTCTTCCGGAGCATTACCGCCATCTGGTATTATCGCCAAATCCGCTCTATAACTCAAGCTATCCAATAAATAACCCACGCCATTTTCTCCTCCGTGTTCTTCATCAGTAGTAATCATAAGACCAATAGATGGCTTATCTTCGCGCATTGAAAAATAACGCATCAGTTGCATTAAAACCGCAACCCCACTTTTCATATCGCAAGCGCCTCTTCCAAATAATTTTCCATCTTTAATATAAGGCTCAAATTGATCAATATTTCCATCAACAACATCTATATGACCCGCTAAAAATACTTGAGGTTTATTTGTTTCTTTTGTTAAAATAATTAAATTTTTATTTTCATTGGATTCGGTTTCACGTATGATTAAATCCGTGTCTTGAAAGTAGTTTTTGATAAATTTAGTACAGTCTGCAAAAGCAGAATTATTGCCGAATACAGTCTTAAATTTAATCAAGTCGGAAGTTAGTCTCGACAAGCTTTCTTTTGTAAACAGATTATTCATAGAGTCAAAAAACCGCCTTATGGGCGGCTTTGGATTTTATAAAGAAAAAAATTAAACAGAGCCGCCTAAGGTGGTAAAAATAATAAAGTTAACAAACATTATATTACAATTTCGCATCATAATAACAGCAATTATATTATCATTAGCGAATATGCATGTCAATATGATATAATGTGAATAATTATGTCACTTAAAATTATAGCTTTAGGCACAGGAGTATGTTTCAATGGTTGCGGGTCAGCTCCGCGTCGTTTTCCGCCAGGTTTTTTGATTGATTACAATAATCAGCTTCTTTTGCTGGATGCTGCCGAAGGTATTCGTTTTCGAATACAGGACGAGGGTTATGATATTGGCAATGTCGCACATATAGCTTTAACACACGTTCATCCAGACCATGCTGCGTTACCCCAATTCCTGCAAGCCAAGCTATGCCGAGTGCTTTGGAAAGAGTCTGATCCTCTTATGCGCCAAGCGGTTATTTATATGCATGAAGCATCTGCTGATGGCTTTGAAGCCGTTTGGAAGTGGCATCATCCCGAAGCCGGAAATAAATTAAATCATATGCCTGATAAATTTCAATTTACTATTGAGCCTGTACGTACCGGCTGGCAAAAAGAAGTTTTTCCAGGATTGCTTCTTAAGCCTTTTGGTGTTTATCATGGATTTGGGCAACATCCTGCTTTGGGTTATCGCATCGAAACTTCGGATGCCGTAATAGTCTATACCGGAGACGCTGGAATTACTGATTCTTTATTTGCTTATGCAGAACATGCTGATCTTTTGATAGCCGATTCTGCGATGCGTGTCGGTCAAGGTTATACCGCTGGTTATGGTCATATGGCTCCTGATCAATGTGGTTTGCTTGCCACTCGCGCTCAAGTTAAAGAAGTATGGCTAACTCATTATATTGGTGCCGATGATAATTTGGCCATGGAGTCCGAGGTACGTAAGCAAGGTTTTACAGGTACTGTCAAAATCGCCACTGATGGTTTGATCTGGAAATCCATGTGATAGTTTCGTTACATGTTGTAAGTTACATGCTATAATTTATTTATTATGTTTATAAGAATATTAATTGGTCTTATCCTTGTGGCTGTGGGAGCGTTTATGGTAATTAAGACGCGTTATTTTCAAGATTTTTTTGGCGAAATGCCTTGGACCTATAAATATCTAGGAGCTGGGGGAACTCGTTTAATGTACAAATTTATCGGTTTAATTCTTTGCTTTGTGGGCTTCATGGTTATGACAAATCTTTGGAATGCGTTTTTAAAAGCTACTTTAGGCGCTTGGCTTATTCATTAACCTTATGAAAGGATTTGTTTTACATAGTGGCACAGAACTCATCAATCCATTTAAGCTTTTGGAGCGGGCTGGCATTCAGCATGGTTGGCACGTAGCCGATTTGGGTTGCGGATCAACTGGCCATTTTGTAATTCCAGCCGCTCAATTAGTAGGCGCTGATGGTGTTGTTTATGCTGTTGATATTCGTCGCGATGTTTTGAAACATTTGGATTTAATTATCAAACATGATCATCTTTTTAATATTATTACTGTCTGGTCAGATATAGAAGTTTTTGGCGCCACGCGCATTAAAGATGGTTCTTTAGATCTTTGTCTTTTGATTAATAATTTATATATCTCTCAAAACAAACCGGCATTGTTGCGTGAAATCGCGCGTCTAACAAAGCCCGGAGGTCGTGTTGTTATTGTGGAATGGCGCGCGGAACCCACTCCTATTGGTCCGCCTTTGGATCATCGTATTACTATAGAGCAAAGCAAGAATATTTGCGAGTCTCCATATTTGGAGTTTTTAGATGAAATTGATGTTGGGCATTCTCATTACGGATTGCTTTATGAGCGCACCTCGCAAAATATTCGGGGTTAATTTTTTTTCTTGCATATTTTTTGCTATTGGAGCAAGATTCTATTCATATGAATAATTTACTAACTTTAAAACTCTGGTTTAATCTTTATCCTCCGGCCATGCAGAGTTGGATTTTGTATTTCTTCTTGGTAGTTTTTTCTTTATTTTTATTGCTCGGTATCCTTGGTAAGGTTTATTTATTAAAAGCAAAAATTGAAAAATTATATCGTCGAGCATTTTCCAAAATCGGCAATATGCTGATTATCATGGGTTTAGCCGGTTTGTCGCTATGGGTTTTTGCTTATGAGCAAATTCCAGTTTTGAGCATGCGTTTCTTTTATATTATTTGGTTTGCTTGTCTGCTTGTTTGGATATATTTTTTATATAAATATATTTTTATCGAAATTCCCAAGCTTATTCAATTTAAAAAGATGCGCGAACAAGAGAATAAATGGATTCCTAAGTCAAAAGGCAAATAATAATTTTTGGTTTTTATGAAACATAATCATATCTTAGGAAAAACCGGCGAGCAAATCGCCGTTTTATTTTTTACTGAAAAAGGTTACGAGGTCGTACAAACAAATTGGCGTGGAAAATTCGGCGAAATAGATCTCATAATTCGTAAAGAAGATGAATGGCGTTTTATTGAGGTAAAAATGAGATCTAGTATTGCATACGGCTATCCCGAAGAAGCGGTTGATGATCGAAAGCGCGATCATTTTTATTCTGCTATCAGCGAGTTTTTACTCCAAAACGAACATATTAACGAAGATAAAGTCTCGGCTGACATTTTTGCGATTATCGTCAACGAACAAGAGTTCGATATTCGTTGGCTTCAAGAAAGTTTTTAGCTATAAGTTGCTAGTCGCGTGGGTAACTAGATCTTATATGCTATAAGCATTGATAACATCTTTAGAATAATTAGTAACTTAAAAAAGTATCATAGCGTCTCCGAATGAGTAAAATCTATAGTCATTATTGATCGCTTTTTGATACGCATTGAGTACAAATTTGCGTCCCTCATCTTCTTGATTTATTTTACTTTGCGCAAAAGCGCTTACCAACATAATCAAGGTTGATTCCGGTAAATGAAAATTTGTTATCATAACATCAACGACTTTAAAATCATCGCCAGGTTTAATAAACAAATTTGTAAATCCGCTAAATTCTTCAAGAATCTTTCCATCAGTATTTTGATGATTAATATTTTTTCGTGCTACTGATTCCAGCGCGCGCACACTTGTAGTGCCAACAGCAATAATTTTTCCGCCGTTCCGTTTTGTCTCATTTACAATTTTAGCCGTATCTCGATTAATCTCTATCCATTCTTCATGTATTTTATGATCTTCTATTTTTTCTGTTTTAACCGGCCTAAAGGTTCCCAATCCCACATGCAGAGTTACGTAAGCTATTTTTATTCCCATATCACGCAACTTCAAAAGTAATTCCGGAGTAAAATGAAATCCGGCTGTTGGCGCGGCGACCGAACCTGTAATTTTAGCGTAAACAGTTTGATAGTCGTTTGTATCGCTGGGCGCTGTTTTTACATATGGAGGGGTTGGTATTTTTCCATATTTTTCCGCAAAATTAAAAACATCTTCATGAGAAATATTAAAATTGATAATAACAGTACCATCATCCAACTTGGTTTCAACTTTAGCGTTTATATTATCTTCAAAATTGATAACATCTCCCTTTAATATTTTTTTACCGGGCTTTATCAATACTATCCAATTTTCATTATCTGGACGTAATAAAAAAATTTCTAATGGTTTATCTTTTTTATAGCCAGTTAATCTGGCATGAAATACTTTGCTATTATTGACTACTAATAAATCTCCAGCATGCAGATAATCTGTAATTTCATAAAATTTGCCATGTTTAATTTCTTTTTTAGCGCAATTTAAAATCATAAGCTTAGAATGATCTCTGGGCTTAATCGGAGTTTGCGCTATGCATTCTTTCGGCAAATCATAGTAAAAATCTTTGGTTAACATAGCCAAATACTAGTCTATTGCCAAGATCTTGCCAAGTTCTTTGTGTTTTGGTATCGTACACCCGTTATGAAAGCAGATATTCATCCCAAATATTTCACGAATGCCAAGATTAATTGCGCTTGTGGCAATGTAATTGAAGCTGGCTCAACAGTTCCCGAAATTCATGTTGAGCTTTGCTCTAATTGTCATCCTTTTTATACTGGTAAAAAGGTTCTTTTAGATACCGAAGGTCGTGTTGAAAAGTTTAAATCCAAGCAGGCTGCCAAACAAAAAGACGCCCAATCAAAAAGGCAAAAAGCCGAAAAACGCGCCGTGGCCCGCGCTAAGAAAAAGGAAGCTAAACAGCCTGAATTTTTAATCGAAGCTTAGTAATAAAAATACCCCATCTCTAGTATGGAGTTTTGTCATAAATATTTTGACAGCTCCAAACTCAAGAGAAAAGGGGTATTTTTATTTTTAATTTATTATTATATTAAATAATATTAAATATGAAATCTTTGATTGAAGAGTTGGCCGATGCTCGCGCTAATTTAAAGGATTTAGAAGCAAAAATATCTGATCCCGCAGTTTTATTAAATCAAAAATTATTTCGCGATACATCCCGCGCTTACAACATTGCTAAAACATTAGTCGAAAAAGGCGAAGTTTATGCTCGCGCCGTCGCAAATTTGAAAGAGGCTCAAGAATCTTTAAATTTGGATGATATCGAGTTACGCGATTTAGCTTTAGCAGAAATACCTTTATTAGAGATAGAGTTACAGCGCTCTAAACAAGACTTCGAATCCGCTTTAATTCCTCCTGGACCATATGATCACAGTAATGCCATAGTCGAAATTCGCGCCGGAGTTGGTGGTGAAGAAGCTGCTATTTTTGCGGCTGATCTTTTTAGGATGTACGCGCGTTATGCGGAAAATAAGGGCTGGAAAACCAATTTAATATCAAGCTCTCCGGCCGAACAAGGAGGTTATAAAGAAATAATTTTTACGATTAACGGTCAAAACGCTTATGGTACACTCAAAACCGAAATGGGCGTTCATCGCGTTCAACGCGTTCCGGCCACGGAAAAACAAGGTCGCGTTCACACATCAACAGCGTCGGTTGCTATTTTGCCAGAGCTCGAAGAAGAAGAATATATCATCGATCCCAAGGATTTGCGCATTGATACATTTTGCGCCGGTGGAAAAGGCGGGCAGTCCGTAAATACTACTTATTCAGCAGTTCGTATTACACATATTCCCACAAATATAGTTGTTAGTTGTCAGGACGAGCGCTCGCAAACTCAAAATCGCGAGCGTGCCATGCAAATTCTACGAGCTCGTCTTTGGGAAGAGGAAGAGCGCAAGCGCAACGAAGCTCTATCTCGTGAACGTCGCGAACAGATTGGCACGGCTGACAGATCCGAAAAAATCCGCACTTACAATTATCCTCAAGATCGTATTACAGATCATCGCATAAAAAAAAGCTGGCACAATATCAATTTAATTCTGGATGGTGATTTGGATGCCGTAATTTTAGCTGTTAAAAGCGGTCAAATAGGTCAAGATGATGAAGAATAAGCAGTTTTTTGGCTCTACATAAGTATAATTCAATAAAATCGCTTACTCAATCTTTATATTTTGATGAATAAAGGATTGACAAAAAGCGATTTTTTTGCTTTACTAAGATATAATTTAATTAAATTCTCATAAAAAAATTAACATAGTCAAAATTTAAAAACAAAAAGGTGGTGAAAAATGTCTACAAAAATAAAATATCTCGCCCTTTCAATTATTTGTCTATGGACACAAGGATGTTTTCTCGATACCAAAGGAAAGTTCACTATAGCGGAAGATGCGAACGCATCTGATCAAACTATTTTCGACACTTTTATTGATTCGGGTTCCAATGAAGCTAATACATCAGATAGTGCAGAGGATATTGAGCTTGATACGATACCGGATACATTTCCCGAAGCTGATGTTATATTTGATGTTATCAAAGATATTGATAATGAAGGCGACGTATCAGAAGATGTTGTTCTCGATATAATCGAAGCCGATCCTCCAATTGATTCCACGATTGATTCGCTCGAAGCTGACGCATTGGAACCAACAGAATGCTTTGGTATTCCCACCGAAACCGGCAATATTATGATTTGCGCTGAATTGCCTAACGGGACCAGCAAAAGCTTCATGATCAAGGCCGGACTCGATTATCCTGATAGTTCTGGCATTGTGGACATTCCTTTCAAGCCCGTGTGCTGGAGTTCTGTTGGTGTTGGCAATCTAGCCTGTTTTCCTTGCCCAGGCAGTAATGTTTGTTGGCCTGTTCCTGATGGAGGCTTGGTTCATTCTCCGGTTGTGAACGGAACCATAGTTAAGTTTCAGCCAGGTATTGCTGATTATCCCGGCGGAAGTATGAAGAATACTTTGTGTGACTTGGGCAAATGTTATCAGGCACGATATATGGTATATTCGGGTCATGCGCTTGTGTGTAGCGTTGAAACAAATGGTAGTATCATAGGTGGTGTTTATGAGGGCACGAATAAAGATATCAAAATTGTCTGCCAGCTATAACTTTCGCTCTTCATAACATTTTAACGAATTAAGCACGTTTTTTTCAAAACTGTTTCAAGTGCTTTTGAAGCAGTTTTTTTATCTAAAATAACTAAAATTGCAAGTTTTTACATTAATCAAACGCTCAATCGAGGCTCATTTCTGTGGAGATTGTTTGGATAGCATTTAGCGATTAATAGCTATTCATGATTGACTAATTAATGAAATTGTGTTGGAATAACATCATTGTGTAAACATAAAGCTATCATTATCTTGATAGATGTATTTACGCTTCTAAACGTACATTACAATATAGAAAAAGAAAGGAAAAAGTTCATGGAAACCAGATTATTTGCTTTTGTGTTAGTTTTTATGGGATTCGCTTGCAGTTCCAATGAAAATGCTGATTTCACCCGCGACAACATCCCGTCCGATATTCCTCGCGAAGCCTCGGCTTCGGATGCCAAAGTTGCGGAAGATATTACGATAACAGATACAATTGCCGAAAAGCCAGATGTAATTAAATGTTCACCCGAATCATGGGTTCCTTGTGATGATGTTTGCAAAGGCGGTCGTATGAATTGCCAAAAGGATTTAACTCTCGGTGAATGTGAATGTCCTGATTCGGACGTAAAATCCGATGTTGAATCCGATTTGCATTCTTCGGAATGTGATCAATACGGTGAAATGGGCAAAGTTGTTGTCTATATAAAAGCGCCCATTAAGGTTAATCACGTAATTTCCTTAGGTGGATTAATCAACTTTCCTAATTGGATGGGAGATGTTGATACGATTGGTAGTATTTGGTGTTATGGATCTCTAGGCAAGAACCATCTCGTTTGTGAGCCTCGTCTCGATAATGGCGAAGTTGCTGAAGTCGTAAGTGGAACAATGCTTGAGATGTGGCCCGGCCTTTCGCCTTACACTTCCGAAGAGCCCAAACAAGATCAAACTTCGTGGTATTGCGAAGAAAACGAATGCCCGATTGGAGACTTCCTTGTCTGCAGTGGCAAGAAAGAGGTCTGTGGCGTTCGCAATGGCATTCTCTCCGGCAACATGGATTATTCAAAAAATGAGTCCGGATGGAGTAATCTTGTCTGTCGGATAAAATAGCGCTCCATTAAATTTTTTTCTTACTCAAGAACCTCAAGTTGAAGGTTCTTTTTTATTTTAAATTAGAATTAGTAGAGTTGGATATTTATTTTTTTAATTTGTTTAGCAGAAATTTTCATCTTATCTATCTTTTTTAACCGTGCTCAAAATAAGAAGATAATCTATAAATATTGACAATTTCGCTAAAATATGATGAGTTTGCTGTAATTAGTACTTACAAACACTTTGTAGAAAACCGTAAGGAGGGATCATGAAAAGTTTGGAAATAGGATTATCATCGATTTGTATATTTTTTCTCGGGTTCAGTATCTTTGCCTGTAACGGTGACGAGAAGACAGATTGTTCTTGTATTAATGGCATTTGTACATGTCCAGCTGATTATGGCTTAGATAAAGTTGAGGTATTTGTTACATATGCCATGTTTGAGGGCAAAGAAGCGATAAAACCCGGCCTCGAAGTTAAAGGATCTTTCCAGCTCCAGTTCGAGGATATGGAGCCACAACCAGTGTCATGTAAAACAAAATTAAAGGATACAAAAGCGGATTTACAATGTTCTTTGGGGATGTTACCGCTTACCAGCGAGATCAATTTCATGATCATGGTTCCAAGCACTGAAGGAGATTTTACGCCCGCTTGCCAGACTAAATTCCGTCAAGATTGCCAAGGTATTCTCCAAGTTGAGATGTTTCGTAATGGACAGGGCAATATTCTTGATAATACGTTGGTCATTCACCCTGACTTTCCTCCAGAATATATAGCTTATCGAGTTCGCCTACCTGAATAAATCTCTAGGTTGACGAAAAAAACAGTTTTTGTTAAACTCTTCGCGCCTAGTAATAGGCGCTTTTTAAATCATAATCTATAACACGATGCCTCATCTTTTGTCTTAATATCGCAAGAGCCTGTCTCGAGTTTGGCAATTCGAGATCCTTGTAGATAGCAAAAGAGCGGGTTAAGGCCCGATTGATTTTTGCAGATTTTATCTTCAATTATCATAGGTTTAAACATTTTATGCCAAAAGTTCCAACATTAGTTGAAATGCTCGAATCAGGCGTGCATTTTGGTCATCGCACGTCTAAGTGGCACCCGAATATGAAAAAATACATTTTCGGCGCCAAAAACGGCATTCATATTATTAATTTAGAAGCAACACAAAAAGCTTTGGAAGAAGCTATCTCTTTTTGCAAGCAAGTCACCATGCGTGGAGGCACTATTCTTTTTGTGGGCACTAAAAAGCAAGCATCGCCAATTATTGAAAAATTCGCAACTGAGGCCAAAATGCCATATGTTACAAAACGGTGGCTTGGTGGCACTTTGACTAATTTTTCAGTTATCGCTCAAATGCTCAAAAAGTATAAAGATCTTAAACGTAAACAGGAAAAAGGCGAATTTGGTAAATATACAAAACTTGAGCAATTAAAATTTAATGAGCAAATCGCCACTTTAGATGAAAAAGTTGGTGGTATTCAAGACATGAATCGTGTTCCAGAAGCAATTTTTATTTCCGATATTCATAAAGATAATACAGCCTTAGCCGAAGCCATGAGAAGGGGAGTTAAAATTATCGCCGTTTGTGATACCAATGTTAATCCTCAAAAAGTCGATTATCCGATTCCTGCCAATGATGATGCTGTAAAATCAATCGAACTCATTGTTAGCGCAATCGCCATGGCTTGCAAAGAGGGAAAGGCCGAATGGGAATCGAATCGTTCGCGCTTGGGTGGTGCTCTCATTCAAACAGGCGCTCGTAAAAATCTGAAGCAAATATAAAGCAATGTAAAATGAAATTATATTGTATAAATTATTCAATTATTATACATTGCGTCGCATGTGTCTCACATGAAATAAAATATTATTCTTAATTTTTTTAATTGTTATCAAAGAATATTATGGCCGATGTAAAATTAGTGGCCGATTTACGCGCCAAAACCGGCGCCGGTATGATGGCCTGTAAAAAAGCTTTGGACGAAGCTGGTGATGACATGGAAAAAGCGATGGAGTTCTTGCGCAAAAGCGGAGAGCTAAAAGCTGCTAAAAAATCTGCAGAACGCACAACTACCGAAGGCATTTTTGCGACTTATGTGCATCATAATAAAAAACTGGCCGCTATGCTCGAACTTCAATGCGAATCTGATTTTGTGGCTCGCAATAATGATTTCGTGGTTTTTGCCAATGATTTGGTTATGCAAGTTGCCGCTATGAACCCAACTTACATTTCGCCGGAACAAATTCCTGAAGCTGATTTGGCTAAGCAAAAAGAAATGTTCATGCAAGAGATGTCTAACGATAATAAGCCTGAAGATATCAAAGCAAAAATTCTACAAGGTAAAATAGATAAATGGTATGATGATGTTTGCTTGCTTAGGCAGAATTTTTTTAAGGATGAAGAAAAAACAATTGAACAAATGATTAACGAAAAAATCGTCACCATTGGAGAAAAAATTGTTGTTGCTCGTTTTGTTCGCTGGGAAATTGGATCAAGTCCAAGTACCTGCTAATTGAAATATAATAAAAAAACCTTGTCTTAACGACAAGGTTTTTTGAATTATCAAACTAATTTATTGTTATGCTTTGCTTTTTTATGTTATAATTCGTTTATTAAGCCAATCTTTTTGATTTTTATTTATGCCAGTAAAAAAACATAAGCCGATCGTAAAAAAAACTAATACGATCCACAAAGCCGAGCCTTTATTTGCCGGCCAACCAATAGGATCGGCATTAATTATCTTCATTCTTTTTATTAGTTTAACAGTAGTGAGTTTTGCTTTATACCGTGTTTATGAAAAACAGGAGAAGTTGATAAATGTCATAAATATTATGAGTAATAAAGTAAATCAAGTTCCGTCTACATCAGATCAAACTGCTCCGGAAAGTAAAATGCAATATCGTGATGCTGATGTATCTAATTTAAGACTTGCGTATACCCCTTGTCCGGCAACTTTTACGGGTCCTTGCGACGATCTTATGATTTATCGTTTAAATGAAAGTGGATCCAAAGAAGTATTGATACCAAGCGTCAGGGCAATTGTTGGTTCTCCTCTTACTAGCGAGTTATTGCATCCCTTTGCCGTCAATAAAGATTATTCTCGTATAGCTTTTGGCGCTTGGGCTTATGGTGGAAAACGTAATACTGATGATAAACGAGTATGGATAATTGAGTCAAAAAGCGGTCGTGTTTTAGCCGAATCAAATTTAGTTCCGGCTGAAGCAATATTTTCTCCTGATATGCTTCATGCGGTTTATTTTTCCAAAGATGAAAAAGGCGTTGGTCAAATTATGTTGATTGATATTAGCGCAAATGTAGAGTCGTTATTGACTCGCGAAACCGATAGTTTATTTTTTAAAGACGCAGAAGGTCAACTTCATATCAATTGGCTAGATAATAACATTTTAGCTGTCATTCAATATCAATTTGCCGAATCAGGTGAATTGCAAATTTCAGGAGAAAGAGAAATCAATATAAAATAATTTTTACAATTATCATAGTATAAAATTATGCCTCGAATAGCTATAAACGGCTTTGGCCGTATTGGTCGAAATACTTTAAAAGCCGGTCTTAAAAAATCTGGTTTTAATGTGGTCGCTATTAACGATTTAACTGATACCTCTACTTTAGCTCATCTTTTAGAATATGATACAGCATATGGTCATTATCATGAAAAAGTTTCATATACAAAATCATCTCTAATAGTTGCAGGCAAAAAAATTCCAGTTTTCGCCGAAAAAGATCCTCTCAATTTGCCTTGGAAAGATCTTAAAATAGATGTGGTATTAGAGTGCACTGGTTTTTTTACCGATCTTGAAAAAGCAAGCTTGCATATTAAGTCTGGTGCCAAAAATGTTATCATTAGCGCTCCTGCTAAGGGCGGTGGTATTCCGACTCATGTCATGGGAATTAACGAAAAAAGTCTCAAAAAAAGTTCTCATGTAATCAATAATGCTTCTTGCACCACTAACTGTATAGCTCCGGCCATGCAGGTTTTAATGGATGAATTTGGCATAAAAAAAGCTGGTATGACAACTATTCATGCTTATACGGCCGATCAAAATATTCAAGATGGTCCACATAAGGATTTACGTCGATCACGAGCTGCGGCGCAAAACATTGTTCCAACCACAACCGGAGCCGCTATTGCTGTCACTGAAGTAATCAAAGGACTGGATAATAAATTCGATGGTGTCGCAGTTCGCGTTCCAACGATCGTTGGTTCTCTAACGGATATCACAGCCATATTAAAACGCAACACATCTGCTAAAGAAATTAATGATACTTTCATCAAAGCTTCCAAGCAAAAACGTTGGAAAAATATTCTTGCCGTCACCGACGAACCCATTGTTTCAACAGACATTATTGGTAATCCATATTCCACAATCATAGATTTAAGCATGACCAAGGTCATTGATGGAGATTTAGCTAAAATATTTGCTTGGTATGATAATGAATGGGGATATTCGCATCGTTTAGCAGAAATGGCTTTGGTTTTGGGTAAAATTTTATAATAATTGTGCGAAAATTGGATTTGCAAAAATCAATAGAAACTTTTGTAGTATTTGATGTACTCATATTTTTGTTAGCTATTTTTGGGTTAATTTTAGGGATTTTTGGAGTTATTTTGGGTAATAAGTGGTTATATTTAACATATGCCATGTTTCTTAGCGAAATGATGCTCGCTTATGGTGTTTTTTTAGCGCCCAAGCGCATTAAAATCTCACGCTATTGTGAAAATATTGGTACCATGCCAAGTGTTTGGTTAAAAGTTGCTTTTATTTCTGACTTACATTTGCGACCCAAAAAAGGTAGATTATGGATGAAGAAGATCGTCGCAAAATTACAAAATGAAAAACCAGATCTACTTCTTGTCGGTGGAGATATGGTTGTTCATGATGCTGTTGATATTCAGGCTTTCGAGCCCATCAAAAATATTAAATCACTATATGGAGCTTTTTATATTTTGGGCAATCATGACTATCAAGATGATCCTAAATTCATTAGTCGCAAATTAAACTCATATGGTTTACATAGTCTTATAAATACAGGTATTAGTATAACTGTACAGGGTAAAGAGCTTCGTTTATCCGGATCCGATGATGGTTTTTATGGGATTAGCAATAATTTTATTTTACAACGACAAGATAATAAACCTCATCTCGTGCTTATTCACGAGCCTGATTTAATACAAAATATCCCCGAAGGACAAACCGATTTGGCTCTTGCTGGCCATTCTCATGGAGGTCAGATCCGTCTCCCTTTTATTGGGGCTTTACATGTTCCTTCTATATTTGGGCGTAAAGCCGATATTGGTCGCAAAATAATCAAAGGCATACCAACCATCATTAACGGAGGCTTGGGTGAAGTCGGCTGTCGCGCTCGTCTCTTCAACCCGCCCGAGATTGTCATTATCGAATTGGGAATATAATTAAAAAGTTCATCAAATTTTAAGATTATGGTTTCTTTAAAAGAATCTTAAATCGATTTTGATGTATTTTGATTTTAGTTTATTACACGAAGTTTTAGAGTTCGACGTTCTTCGTTGTAATTGATATCATATTAAATATGAATAAAATTCAAACTCTAACCAAAAACGCTGGTTTAAAAGGTAAACGCGTTCTTTTACGTGTAGATTGGAATATGCCTCTACGCGAAGTTCCAACAGAAGGAGATCTCCTTAAAATAGAGCGTTCCGTTAAAACCATTAAATGGTTAAAAAAGCAAGGCGCTGTCACAATCGTCATTACGCATCTTGGCCGGCCAAAAAATCGAGAGAGCAATCTCTCCACAGCACAATTATTGCCATACATTGAAGGTTATCTTGAAGACTCCATAATGTATTGCGGAGAAGATTTAGAAACAGAAAACGGCCTTATTGAAATCAAGCAAACAATTCAAGCCACAAAAAATGGATCCGTACTATTACTTGAAAATGTTCGCTTTTATAAAGGCGAGGAAATCAACGACAGGAAACTAGCAAGTATCTATGCTTCTTTAGCTGATATTTATATCAATGATGCTTTTGCTTCATGTCATCGTAAACACGTTTCCGTTCACGCTATTGCCAAGCTCTTGCCTCACTATGCAGGCCCTGAATTAATTAACGAAATATCCGCAGCTTCCAAACTCCTAGTCAAGCCAAAAAAACCTTTTATTGCTTTAATTGGTGGCGCTAAATTATCAACAAAATTACCAGTAATACATGCTTTATTAAAAAAAGCAGACAAGATTCTCATCGGTGGAGCCATGGCGCATTCGTTATTAAAAGCCAAACATATAGAAATCGGTAAATCATATTTAGAAGAGGGAATCATTAAAATTGCTTCACAATTAGTAAAAAATAATAAAATTCTTCTACCGCAGGATTTTATTGTTAGCAAATCTCTAGATTCTGACTCCGATTTGCGTCGCTCTGAGTTAAAAGATGTTAAAGCCAATGAAATAATTGGCGATATTGGTCCCAAAACCATGAAAGAATGGGCCAAAATCATAAAATCAGCTCAAACTATTCTATGGAACGGTCCGGTTGGTATTGCTGAAATTACGGCTTTTTCGCATGGATCCATGGTTTTAGGTTATGCAATTGCTTCTCGCGCTCGTGGTAAAGCTTATGGTATGGTAGGAGGTGGAGACACGATCCCTTTAGCCATTGCTACAGGGATGGATGATTGGTTTGATCACATTTCCGTGGCCGGTGGAGCATTATTAGAGTTTATAGCGTCTAACGGTAAAATTCCGGGTATAACAGTATTGATGGAAAAGCAACCCAGAGTCAAAACAGTTTCACTAAAGAAAAAGAAATTATCTCGTAAAAATATCAAGCGAAACACATTATCCATCAAAAAATAAAATCATAAACCATCTAAACATAAATAAATCTGCGTATTTTTAATTTATGTCTACAACTGACTATCTCATAAAATCCATAATCGCTCGCGAAATTCTTGATTCGCGTGGCAATCCAACCGTCGCTTGTCGTGTTACTTTAAAGTCCGGAGCTTCTGCTGAGGCTAAAGTTCCTTCTGGCGCTTCCACGGGCTCACATGAAGCTCTTGAATTGCGCGATGGAGGAAGACGATATGGTGGCAAAGGTGTATTAAAAGCCGTAGCCAACATCAATAAAAAAATCGCTCCCATTTTAAAAAATATTGATGTACGTCGTCAAAAAGATATTGATCATGTAATGTTAGAGTTAGATGGCACAGAAAATAAGAAAAAACTTGGCGCTAATGCTATTCTTGCTGTTTCATTAGCTTGTGTTCAGGCTCATGCTGTCATGGCCAAACAACCTCTATGGAAAATTTTGCGCAAAATTTACGCTTTTCCGCACAAAGCATCTCTCCCAATAGCCACGATGAATGTGTTAAATGGTGGCGCTCATGCCAATTGGAGTCTTGATATTCAAGAATGTATGATTGTTCCTTTGGCTCGCAGAATGAGTGATCGTATTCGTATTGGATCCGAAGTTTTTCAAGCTTTGAAAATGATTTTAATTAAAAAAGATTTTGCAATCACAGTCGGCGATGAGGGTGGTTTTGCGCCTAAACTTAAAAACGTGGAAGTAGCCTTTGATCTTTTAAATGAGGCTATTAAATCCGCAGGATATAAGTCGGGCAAAGAAGTAGCTTTAGCTATCGATGTTGCCGCTTCTGAATTTTACAACAGCTCCAAAGCTATTTACACTTTTCGCGCAGAAAACAATCGTGAATTCACTTCCGATAAATTATTGGATCGCTACTTGGCTTGGCAAAAAAAATATGCCCTTATTTCTATCGAAGATCCCTTCGCTGAAGATGATTGGGCAGCTTGGTCCGGCTCTTTACCACGTTTAGCAAAAAAGTCACATATCGTCGGCGATGATTTATTAGTTACAAATATCGCTCGCCTCAAAAAAGCTATTAAAGAAAAAGCCTGCAATTCTATTCTTATTAAAGTTAATCAAATTGGCACTCTCACTGAATCCGCCGAAGCTATCATAATGGCTCATAAAAACGGTTTTGTAACTTCCATCTCTCATCGTTCTGGTGAAACGGATGACACTACAATCGCCGACCTGGCTGTAGCTTGTGGTTCTGAATACATAAAAACAGGCTCACTTTCACGTTCTGAACGTGTTGAAAAGTATAATCGCCTTCTCGAAATCGAAGCAAATGAATTATAATAAGTTGCTATCTTATTATGTATTTTTACTGATTAATTGTTTCAGTTCTTCCATTTTTTTAGCATCTTGTTCAGCTAGAATTTGCTTAACTTTGCTATAATATTCTTCTAGAATTTTATCCGTTTCTTCACGATATTTTTTTAATATTGCTTGAATTTTATCAATTTGTTCGGGGGTTAATTTTTTATCAGGCATATGAATAATTATAACACAAATATTAATTGTGGTGTTTTTTATAAAGTTCATGACAAATTAAGAGATTGTTCGGATTTGTTATATTTTACGCATCATGCATTATTGATTATGGATAATTTCGTTATAACGACATAAATCAATATTTAGTCGATTGACTTCATTGATTAGTAAAGGTAGTATTTTGAGACATGAATAAGCCCAAGTATTATATAAAAACCTATGGTTGTCAGATGAATACCAATGATTCCGAGCGTTTAGCCAGATTGTTAAATAATGTTGGTTTTATTTTTGCCGATGGTGAAGATGATGCGGATTTAATTATTTTAAACACTTGTTCTGTGCGCGAGCATGCCGAAAGTCGTATCATGGGACTCATGGAAAAATATGCCAATCGCAAAAAAAATGGCGAACGTTTGGTTGTTGCCATAACCGGATGCATGGCCGGGCGCGATAAAGATGGTAAATTAAGAGAGCGCGTCAAAATTGCGGATTTATTTTTCAGCACCCCCGAAATGATTCATTTGCCTCGTTGGATAGCCGAATTGCGCCCCGAATGGATGATTTCTGGTGACGAGATTGATGATTATTTGAAAATAAATCCTTTACGATCCTCTTTGATTCAAGCTTATGTTTCCATTCAAACCGGATGTAATCATTTTTGTTCTTATTGTGTAGTCCCTTATGCTCGCGGTTTAATTCGCAACCGCCCCCTGCAAGATATTCTCGCCGAAGTGCACGATTTGGCTCAAAAAGGCGTTAAAGAAATTACCCTCTTGGGGCAAACTGTTAATGCTTATAGGGCCCCAGATGCAAGCAATTTTCATTCTCACAATCCTTATCAAAATCATTTTGCGGCTTTGCTTTGGGAAATTAATCAAATTCCAGGTATCGAGCGTTTACATTATACAGCTGCTCACCCCATGCAAATGGACGAACAGGTTATCCATGCCCTTACTCTCCCTAAACAGATTAATTATCTTCATTTGCCTGTGCAATCTGGTTCTAACGAGATTTTACGGAAGATGAATCGTAAATACACGCGCGAAAAATATTTGGATATAATCGAGCAAATCAGAAAAATTCGCCCGGAAATAGCGCTAGGAACTGATATTATTGTGGGATACTGCGGAGAGACCGAAGTCGATTTTCAAAATACCGTTGATCTTTATAAAGCCTGCAATTATGATATTTGTTATACCGCTCAATATTCTCCACGTTCTGGCACTTTAAGTCAGCGCCTTTATCCTGACGACGTGCCCGCGGAAATAAAAAAACAAAGATGGCAGATTATTCAATCATTAATGGAAGATATTACACAACAAAAAAATAAAATCTATCAAGATAAAATCATTAAAGTTTTTGTTGAGAGCCAAAATGGAGAGTGGCTATTAGGCACAAATTCTGAATTTAAAAGAGCTAGAATAAAATCGCAAGGAGTGGAAATAAAACCAGGATCTATTATTAAAGCAAAAATTATCAAGCCCATGACTTGGATCTTGGAAGGTGAAATCGTGCCAAGTGATGGATAAGTTGTTATAATAAATGTATGAAATATTTTTTACCATTTTTTTTCATTATCGTATTATTCGGAGCCGGTTGCCATAATAAATCTCCAAAAACTCAAACATCGGATGATTGTTTAAATGCTGAATACACTTTTGCGTGTTTTTTGGATAAAGCTCTAGCTTCCAAAGATCCTAATTTATGCAATCAAAGCGCCATATCACGTATTACTTGTCTTACAGCTTACGAAGAAATAATGGCTCTTCCGGTTAATTGCTCCGATCTTACAGATCCTTTATTTGTCCGTGAGTGCAAGGATTATAAAGAATCGGAAATGCAAAATAAAAATTTTTTCGAAGAAGATATGATTCAAGACGATGTAAGTCCAGTTGTTGAATAATCATCTAATAATTATATGTCCAATGATTTAACGCTCCCGGCCAATCAAAACAGTTCATTGCCGCGGGTTCTTGTGATACTCGGTCCAACTTCATCTGGAAAAACAGGTGTTAGCCTTAAAATTGCTCGAGAGTTAAACGGTGAAATAATCAATGCTGACGCGCGTCAAATCTATCGTAAATTAACTATTGGCACAGGAAAGCCTCCCGGCAGGCGTGGTAAATTCTTAGGACATAATGCTTATCTTGTTCGAGTTCCTTATTCAAGCGACTATGAAAAATTGGGGATCAATCCTGAAGATTTGCCAGGTCAAGAATCTCCTTATCCCGAAATTCCTCATTATTTGATGGATTTTATGGATCCTAAAAAAATAATCTCCGTGGCTGAATGGCGTCGCATAGCATTAAAAGCCATAAATGGCATTCATCGTCGTGGCCATCTCCCTATTGTTGTTGGGGGAACCGGATTATACATCAAAGCTTTAGTCGATAATTTTGCCATTCCTGCAGTTCCGCCAAATCCATCTTTACGTTCATCTTATGAAAAACAGCCTTTAAGTAAATTAACCGAGCTCCTTCTAAAAATGGATCCGGATGCCAAAATCAATGTTGATCTAAAAAACCCTCGTCGTGTTATTCGCGCTTTAGAGATATGCACATTTACCGGTAAGCCAATTTCACAATTAAGAATCAAGCAAAAGCCAGTTATCAACGCTTTTCAAATAGGTATTAAATGGACTCGCGAAGTATTGCGGGAGCGTATTAATCAATCAATAACTCGCATGGTAGAAGAGGGTTGGCCTGAAGAGGTTCGTCGTTTGCATGATGGGGGAATAAGTTGGAATGCTCCGGCCATGACTTCCATAGGTTATCGCGAAATTGCCTCCTATATTCGTGGCGAGATCATGCTTGACGAGGCCATCGAACAAGCGAAGCGTGTCACTTATCAGTATGCTAAACGTCAAGAAACCTGGTTCAAAAAAGATACTCGTATTCATTGGGTAAAAAATGAAAAACAAGCCGTGGATTTAATTAAGGCTTGGTATCGTTTCAGCTAGGATCTAATTCTTTCAAAAAAGTTTGAATTTCTTTTTAGATTTATCTTAAAAATCCCAATTAGTATAAAATTGGTTAAATTTTAATTTAAACATCCAATTGTTTGCGTATCTCGGCTTCCACCTTCATCGGATCAGCTTTACCTTCAGTATCACGCATTACAACGCCAACAAACCATTTGATTAGTGGCATTTTACCGTTTTTAATCTCTTCAGCTTTATCCGCATTATCCTCTAGAATTCTTTTTATGATTCCAATAAGTTCATCTTCGTCCATAGTCTGACCCAGATTATAAGTTTCCATCAGATTGGACGGATCGCCTCCGGTTTCATGCATGAGTTGCAACAATTTTTGACCATTCGTGCTATTGATCACTTTTTGCTCCAATAAATGGATAAATTCAGCAAAATTTTCCGGATCAATATTAGCTTCTTTGATTGTTAAATTTTTTTCGGCCAATAATCCGGCTAGTTTACTTGTTAGCCAACCGCCAACCAATTTAGCAAAAATTGACTTCTTTTCTTCTAGGGCTTCAGCTCCGCTTTTAATCTGATCATCTGATGCTTCTATCCAACCTGCCAATTCACCCATTACTTGTTCAACATACTCCACGTATCCTTCATTTGCTGTAAAAAACATGGCATTTGCCTTAGAAAAACCATAATCTTCTATCAATCTTAACCGTGTTTGCGCTGGTAATTCGGGTAAGCGATTTTTTAAGTTTTCACGGATTTCTCGCAAATCTTGCGGAGGTAAATCCGGTTCTGGAAAATAGCGATAATCAGCGCTGGACTCTTTTGTGCGTTGTTCGATGGTTTTACCTTGCGTGTCATCCCATCCTCGAGTGGCTTCTACGGGAGGAGTATGAGTTTCATAAAGCGCGCTTTGCCTTTGAATTTCATATGCTATGGCCCTTTCTACGGATCTAAAAGAATTTAGATTTTTGACTTCTGTGCGTGGGTTTAATGTTGCTTTAACCGGAAAGCCTTGATCGTCAACTTCCATCATGGAAATATTAACATCGCAACGCATTTGTCCTTTTTCCATATCCGCGTTCGAAACTTTAACAGCCCTCATAATTGCACGTAATTCTTGCAAGAAAAACTTGGCTTCGGCCGGAGATCTAAAATCTGGTTCGGTAACAATTTCTAAAAGGGGAGTACTAGACCTATTATAATCAACTAAAGTCGCAGGTTTGCCATCCACTCCTCTTGGAGCATGAAAATTCTTAGCCGCATCTTCTTCTAAATGTGCTCGTGTAATACCTATGCGAATCATCTCACGATTTGGTAAAGCATCATCTTTAGGAATCTCTATAGTAACACTGCCATTTAAGGCCACCGGAAGTCTAAATTGTGAGATTTGGTATCCCTTCGGCAAGTCTGGATAAAAATAGTTCTTACGATCAAATGCACTAATATCTGGAATAGCACAATTCAAGGCCAATCCTGCCAAAACGCCTTTTTTTAGAGCTTCCTCATTTAAAGCAGGTAGAGTTCCAGGTTGACCTGTGCAAATTGGACAAATGGCCGTATTGGGAGCAACACCATCGTCCACGTTTGGACAAGAACAGAACATTTTACTTTTTGTGTTCAATTGAACATGTATTTCCAATCCTATAATCGGTATCATTTTCATAATACAAATATACTAAACCACATTGAGCATAACGTCAAAAGTCATTTAAAAATATTTATTTAAGGTAAAAATAAAAAATTATCAAGATTGATAATCTTTCCTAATAAATCTTAATCTTAATAGCTTTAATTCGATCAATCTGCAGTTTTTTGAAAAGATTTATATAGTTTAATTATGAAGATGAAGGCCAAGGGGGCTAAAAGCGTCTGTAAAAATCCATCCAGTATTTTATCGAATATTTCGATCAACGGAGTCATGGAATCTATAGATTGTGTCAATAATAAGGGGATAAACAAAATTAAGCCCAAGGTAACAGCCAAAACAAGGTAAGCCAAACTTATCACATAACCCCATAATTGATTTTTCCAAAACATTCCCCACCAGCGATTTTTTATAATTCGTTTTGATTCTTTTAAGGCGTTCATGCCCATGGCCCCGTCTAGTAATAGCGCCGGTATGGCTTGCGAAAGTTGAATTGATTTATAAATCATCCAAACCCAAGAAGCCAAGAAAATAAGCGCTAATAATGAACCTCCGCCAAAAAGTAAAGCTTTGTTATCTTGCAAAAATTGTAAAAAATTATTTACCGAAGTTAAACTTACCACGAATATTCCGAATATAGGGTTTACAACGGAAATGCCAATAATACTGATTAAAATTATCGCTATTGCCAACGGACCAACCGTAATTAAAATAACTAGCAGGCTTACAAGAAAATATTGTTGAAAGTTTTTATTAGCTAGTTGCGCTTCATTGCCACTGGGAGTCTTGCCTTCATCCAATTGAGCTACTGTGTAGAATATTTTAATACCTATCCACATTGTAGCAAAAATTGATAAAATTGAAATTATCAAATGCATCATATCCCACAATGGCCAAACTGTTGCCAAGCCGGCTGATGCTCCAAGTATCAATCCCAAATAAATAAAACCAATTGCTGATTTGATTAAAATTTTAAAATTAACTTTATATATTTGCCAGCTATCTTTTATCAGATTCCAAGTTAATGGCAATTGTTTTGAGCTCGGTTTATTATCAGAAATATATTTTAAAGGTTCCAAAAATAGCATGGCTGTAATAAATATCCCCACAAAAGGCAATAACAACCATAATGAGGCATAGGGGGAGATGTTGATTTTTGGTGCGAGCTTCCAAAGTCTGATTATGTACCAAGCAAAAGCGCCTAACCAAATCAGAGCCAGTGCCAAGCCGATCATCCAAGCTCCTTCAAATTTGATAATATTTAAAACGCTAAAGACAATAATTGTTAATAAAGACCAAAAAATGAGTGCAAGTAATATTCCCAGATTACTCATTAAGGCCTGTTTGGCTTCTGTGGGGTTTAACATAGTATTTTTTAATTATGCATTAAGCTCTATTTAGAAAAATCATGATTTAATTATACCAAATTTTGACATTTCACGCGACAATAGTTCTTTAACCGAGGTTGCGACTTCCTCTATACTTAAATTTCCGTTCACAGTTCCGATTACAGAGCCCGCTTTTTTAAATGGTCCTAAAACATTATCCGATAAAAATCTTTGCGCTAATTTAGTTTGAAAATCTTTTTCTTCAAAAATAACATGATCTTGTTTTTCGGTTCTTGCTTCTAGGCGAGCCATGGCCGCCGAAGCTTCCGTTCTTATTAATATTAATAATGTTGGATAGAATTCGATAGCCTGTCTGTTTCCAGATAGTTCCAGTAGTCTCTCGGTCGATAAACTTTGATCTTGCAATGGCTGATAAGCCAAACTTGATGCCAAGCTTCTATCTTGTATTACTATCCTTTCCGGATGATTTTGCAAAAATGGTATTATGAGTCGACGAAATTGTATCAACCTATCAATCGCAAATGCTTGAGCAGTTTCCCATCCGTCATATCGCGGTATTTTTTCTTCTTTCCTTTTGAAAATTATTTCATCGCGAATCGCTTTTCCAATCCAACAAAAAGTAGGCTCTGCTATCAAGAGCCCGTTTATGCCCTCCATATCACTCAAACTTGGTAAACGATATTCGCGCTTCGCAAATTCAATTACATTAAAAAATACAATACCTCTTTCCCTAGCCCATTCTTCACAAGCTTCGCTAACCGTCGATTTTCCGGATCCGTCAATTCCTTCGATCACAATATATTGTCCATCAGTTTGTTGTCTTTTAATCATATTTACAATATTTTGACACAAAGATAACTATACTGGCAAATAATAAAAAACTAATTATAAATTAATAATTAAATACAAGTTTTTGGTATATCAATATATTGTTTCTAATATCGAATTTTATTTGCTTTCAATGTTTGAGATTAAACGGATATTATTTCAAGATTTTATTTTAAATTTTTAATTTTAATAAATATTTATGAGCATTAAAATCCTTTCGGTTTATCGCCAAGTGTTGAAATTCCCGTTTCACTAAGATCAACTCTAATAAAATGAGCGATAAGAGGATGTGTTTCATTTAAACTATGCCACAATTCTTGTGCAATTTTGCGGTAACTAGGATGACCTTTTTTACCAGATCGAAGTTCTATAAAATGGAATAATTCGCGCATATTCCAGCTGATAACCAATCTGCGTTTATAAGCCATTGGCACAACATATTCAGCTTCATTAACAAGTCCTGCATCCAGCAATTTATGATTCAATTCCCGCGCCATATCCATCACCGTAGTATATTCTTTTTCTTTATTAATTTCCGCTATCTCTATCGGCATATCATAACCCAACTCTGTTCCCAATGGTTGATTGCTTTGCGTGCACATTCTATGGCGTTGAATATCTCTCCATCCTCCATAATCCATAACAATCTGATGTTGAAACCAAGCGTGTTCAAAAGCACGAGGTGGGGGATCGTGAGGTCCGCGTTCAACTAATGCTTGTCTAATTATCACTTCCGTCAATTCTGGTTTTTGCGCTAATAAATCCAAAGCTTGGTTTTGATTCATCTTTCCATATAGGGCAAGTAACGAAGCTGCTATACGTTTTTCAGCCAATGCGTCATCATAAGTACAAACAACGCTCCTTTCTGGATAGTTATTTGAAATTTTATATTTAGAAACAATTTCATTCGCAAGTTTACTTAAATTATTAGGTAGATTGATTCTATAAGAGTTAGGGTCCGCATATTTCAATAACGTTGGCAAGGGGTATTCGGATAATGCTTCATTTGGATCTCCTTTTTCTGGTCCGCGTAAAGAGTCTTTGATCATCTGTCCAACCATTTGCGATATGGAATCATCAGTCGAAAGTAATTTAGAAATCGCTAAACTCCAGTTGCGTGCATTTGCTGTCATTCCAACCATAGTCAAGCTAGCCGATGGTAATAAATATCTAACTCTGTCGCAAATCAATGCCCTTAAAACCGCTTTATACGCACCATCTGATAAAGAACCTTGAGGATTTTTTTTGCTCATGACAGGCTCCAGTAATTTGTAGCATTCATCGTATAATTCATAAAGCTTGTCAAACAATTGATTGACCTCAATCATATAAGGACTTTTTTCCAGTGTTATGGGCACGGCCACACGATTACGGGTAAATACTTGATAGCGTGATGATTTTTCAGTAAACGAACACAAGCGACAATCTTCTAAAATTTTAACCACGACTTGAGGGATATTTTCTATTCCTACAGCTGCCACAGCATGTTCAGCAACCGAACCATGTCCATAACCAACTACCCATTTTTCATGAAAAGTAGCCGCTGATTCAAGACTTACATCATCAACATTCTGGTCAAATGATGTTGAGGATCTAGAACACTTGGCAAAGGCCACAGCCAATTGTTCAGGAGTGGGCTCTAGTAAAACAGGGGATCCGTCTTCTCTTTGGGTCTTAATTCGATTCATCCAATAAATCCGGGGTTTATTTTTATTTACCGGCTGTAATAGTGGAGCTTTAGGCATGTTATTCACAGGCATAATTTAATTTATTAAAGCTATTAGTCTAGTAACTTCATAAACTATTTTTAGCTTAAATAATTAATTAAAAAACACACAGCCTTTACTTTGGCACATACGTATTTAACTTGCAACAACTAAGACAAATGAGGTAAATATGGCAAGATTATCAGAAATAATTTAATTTTCTTTTGATAGATTTTATTTTGTTCATCCCGTTGATCCAAATCCACCTCGGTTTGCACCTTGCGCATCAGCTTCGATGAATTCAGCTTTGACGATTGGTATTATTATGCCTTGCGCAATTCTTTCTTGGGCATCAATTTTGACTTCATTATCTGTCGGATTGTATACAGCAATAAAAATTTGATCTTCTGGTCCGCAATAGTCGCTATCAATCACACCTATCCCATTGGCTAAAACCAAGCCTTTTTTCTTAAATAGACTTGATCTTGCCGCCAGTATTAAAACATGATCTTTGGGTGTTGCAATTACTAAGCCGGTTGGTAATAATTTAAATCCTTTAGCCGGTATTATAGTCTCATCTATGCTCGCCAGATCAAAAGCTGCCGCGCCATTAGTATGGTATTTGGGAATTTCTACGTCTTCGCGCAGTCTGGTTATTTTTATCTGCATATTTTTTTAACTTGTTTTATCAAACCTTGTCGAATCATATAATCTAATACAAGTTACAAATTTGATATAACAAAATTAGTATATGATGATCGATAAGATAATTAGAAGTTCTGTATTAATGTTTCAAGTTTCTTTTTTAATTCTTCTAGGTTCCCATCATTATCAATACGATATTTAGCCAATTTTGCTACTTCAGTAATTGTTTTTTCAGTCTCCCGTTCTCCTAGAGCCAAAAATTCCTCCCAAGTCATATTTCCTTCGCCGGCTTTTTCATTACGATTTTTTAATCTTTCAAATCTTATCTCCGGCAGGGTTTGAATTTCTACTAAATGAAATTTGGGATCTTTGTTTAAGTCTTCAATATCTTCCATTCTGCGTATTCCATCAACTATAATAATATCAGCCTGTGATTGTTGTACTTGTTTTTTCATGACATTGGCCAGCGTACTTTGTCCGAAAGCTTCGCGCAAAGCGGTTGATATTTTAATCAGATTATCGCGAGATTTTTCTATATACAATCTTTTTAGTAAATCAGCCAATATGTCGCTAAAAGTAAAAATTTGCACATTTGCTTTTTGGGCCAATATTTCGGATGCCGTGCCTTTCCCGGCGCCAGCCTGGCCAACAAATCCAATTATCATCTTTGGCATAACCAATTAATTATCAATGACCAGCAAAAGCGTGTCAATTATATGTACGCGCCCACCACATATGGCAAATTATATTTTTTATGCCTAATCAACTTATCCAATTCATTATATATTAAAAAGTAATAGCAAATAATTACATTTATTAAGTTATAATTTTAAATTTAAAAATAGCCCGAAGGCTATTTTTGTTATGCAAAATTGGATACGTCAACTGCTATTCCTGGGCCCATACTTGTAGTAACTGTTATGCTCTTAAGATAAGTGCCTTTTGCTGATGATGGTTTGCCTTTTTTAATTGCATCCATCAAAACATTCATATTTTCTTTCAGCTTGTTTGTTTCTAAATCAGTTTTACCGATAACTTGATGGATGATTCCTGTTTGATCGTTCTTAAATGCTACTTTACCTTTCTTAAGATCTTCAATCATTTTTGTAACATTGGGGCCAACTGTATCTGTTTTAGGATTAGGCATGAGACCTTTTGGCCCAAGGATTTTAGCCAGTTTAGCTAATTTGGGCATCATATCCGGAGTAGCAACAGCCACATCAAAGTCGACAATTCCTTTTGTTGCGATTTCGTTGATTAATTCTTCTCCGCCTACAATATCCGCTTTCGCATCCCTAGCATCTTTTTCTTTGTCAGCTGATACAAAAGCCGCAATACGACGAGTTTTTCCAATACTATTTGGGAATACGATTGTAGCGCGTACAATTTGATCTGTTTTTTTAGGATCTATACCCAAACGAACATGTACTTCAACACTACCTGTAAACTTGGTGGTTGCAGTTTTTTTGGCTAATTCCAATGCCTCGTCAACATTATATAATTTGCCTTTTTCGATTAAATTTTTTGCTTCAATAAAGCGTTTGCTATGTTTTGGCATATTTTTTTTGAGATCGGCCTCTTTGGCTCATGATCCCGTGGTGCGGACGCTTCTCCATAGTATAGTGAATATAGAAAAACTCCCACGTTAATTATAATGAGCTAAGGATAGTCAAAAATCATAAAAACGTCAAGAAGTCTGTACAGTTAACCTCTAAGGGTAACTATCTAGGCATCTAAGGGTAACTAAGGTTAACTAAGCTAATTATGCCAGGTTCCCCAATATCAGCAACCAGAGAGTTGCGCTTTAGATGGTATTTGCAAGT
>Ga0302237_1000408_pt1 | contig 40027 bp, 33 predicted proteins | sample AAG_UR_Ala_MG_FD_193530 | JGI IMG/M metagenome (GOLD analysis project Ga0302237, IMG submission 193530) | Enriched activated sludge microbial communities from anaerobic digester in WTTP, New Holstein, Wisconsin, United States - AAG_UR_Ala | ecosystem: Engineered > Bioreactor > Anaerobic >... | reverse complement strand
CCCTTCCTTACCAAGGAAGTGCTCTACCCCTGAGCTACATCGGCATGCTGAGCGGGAGACGGAATTCGAATCCGCGGCCCTTAGCTTGGAAGGCTAATGCTCTGCCAACTGAGCTACTCCCGCTTATATGGTTAACCATCACTCCGTTTTCCCCGTACCCGCGAAAAAAAGAACGTTGCACTGTAATAGTGGGGAGAGCAGGATTCGAACCTACGAAGTCATCAGACAACAGATTTACAGTCTGCCCCAGTTGGCCACTTTGGTATCTCCCCTACTTTACAGAGCATGCCTGGTTAGACATACATGCCTCTCATACAATGAGCCGATGAAGGGACTCGAACCCTTGACCTGCAGATTACAAATCAGCTGCTCTGGCCAACTGAGCTACATCGGCAATTGAAAGAACGACCGATTTCTGAGAAATTACCCTCAAAAATCGGTTTGCAAATGTAGAAATTATAAATTCAAAACTCAAATTTATCCGAAGTTTTTTTGAAACGAAGAGATTACTCCCCCCGCATCTTCTCCTTCTGTTTGACTATCTGCTTCTTAAGAGCACTAATCACAAGGTCGGTCGCCTCCTCGAAAGTTTTACTCTGCTTGCGGGCAAAAAGCGGCCCCCTGGGATACTCTATCTTGATCTCCGTAATCTTGTTCTCCCTCTCATCATCTTTATCCAGCCTCAGAAACACTTCGGCGCTGACAATGTCGTTACTTACCTGAGAAAGCTTTTTTACCTTCTGAGTAACAAAGTCTATCAGCTTCTTGTCTGCATCAAACCTTATCGAATGAATCTGAATGTTCATGGCATACCTCCTGTTAAGTTAATGATTATGCTCTTGGATGAGCCTGATTATAGATTTTCTTAAGTTGTTCAAATGTGTTGTGCGTGTATACCTGGGTGGCCGAGAGACTGGCATGGCCCAGAAGCTCCTTTATCGAATTGAGATCAGCGCCATAATTAAGCAGGTGCGTGGCAAAGGTATGCCTGAGAACATGAGGGCTCTTCTTTTCAATGGTGGTAACCATGGCAAGGTATCTGGTGACTATGTTGTAAACAGCCTTGTCATACATTTTATTACCCCTGTCAGTGACAAAGAACCATCCTCCCTGGAAACCCTGCCCATCACGCGCTTCAATGTATAAACGAAGTGATTTTACAAATCCTGCAGCAAGAGGAATAACCCTCTGCTTGTTCCTCTTGCCCGTAACCCTGACCTGCCCCGCAGAGAGATCAACATCCGCGTCACGCAGACCTGTCAGCTCCGACCTCCTCATGCCTGTAAGATACAAAAACTCCACAACAGTTCTGTCACGGATTCCCGAAAAATTATCTCCGAACCTGAATTCGTCAAGCAGCTTCATGAGAGCATCCTCGGCAACAAATACGGGAAGCTGTTTCGGCTTTTTGGGAAGCTTCAACCCTGCCATCGGATCCGCGGTAATGAGCTCACGCCTGCGCATATACCGGAAGAGTGTCCTGAGTGCTGACATCTTCCTGTGAACCGTACCGGCCGTAAAGCCCCCCTCAAGAAGCGATACCATCCAGCCGCGTACATCAGCATGAGTTACGCCTGCAAGATCAACACCCGGGCATACTTCATCGAGCCAGCCCGTGAACTGATCTATATCATTTTTATAGGATGTTACAGTGTGCCGTGAATAACGCTTCTCTGTACCGATGTATTGAAGGAACGATTCCTTTATATTCATGAAGAAAGGAACCTTTTGGTTATATTTTAGTCAAATTTTCAGCCCGCAGGAGTTACTCCTCCTCGCGCTGCAGTTTCTGAACATAGATAGCCTTCTTCAGCTCATCCCTGCGGCGGACCGAGGGTTTGACAAAGGCCTGACGCGACCTGAGCTCACGGATAACCCCGGTCTTCTCAAACTTCCTCTTGAATTTCTTGAGAGTCCTGTCTATGTTCTCGCCTTCTTTTACCGGTACAATAATCATATTTGAACTTAAATTTAAAACAGGCTGCAAAAGTAATATCTCTGAAAATTATTTCAAAACTTTTGATGAAATAAATTCATAATCGGTTCCTGTAACGCCCGGGGCAGGTCTCACATAAGGGGCTATCCGCCCGGCCTGATCCGAAGTGATAACACCACTGCTGACCATTTCCCCGAGTGTGACCGGCAGCCCGGATACCATCCTGTAGGTTGTAATCTTCCTTGCAGTCTCATACCCCAGATAGGGATGCCTTGCAAGATCACTGTAGCTTGCGCTGTCAAGAACCAGCGGCCTTACTTCATCAAATGTCAGGGTGAGCCGCTCCGCTGCCAGCCGGGCTACCGAGCTGTCAAGGCCGTATACCTCTGCCAGTTGCCATTTGTCAACAAACCCGCCAAGAAGGTTCCGGTATTTTATTATCCTCTCTGCCAGTACCGGCCCGATGCCGGGAAGGGCGACCAGCTCACCGGCACTGCACCGGTTAATGTCAAGCGCAACCTCATCACCCAATGCTGTGCTGGCTGCCCGGTTATCTCCATGGTTGTACTGCGGAACTCCCTCTGCTGTTTCTGCCTGATCTGCCGATGGCCTTCGCTGCGGGTCACTCCTGTACCCGTTTGCCGATGCCACTGATGCTTTCCTCACCTGGTCTGCTCCGGACCACCCTTTCCGGCTCCCTGGCTTTCTCCCCTCCTGTTCCGCTCCGGACCATTCTTTCCTGCCACCTGACTCCTTCCCCTCCGGGTCTCCCTCTATAAATATATATGGTATCAGCCTGGCGGCAGAGGCTGAATCGATTCCATATACCCGCCGCAGGTCATCCGGGCGGCGGAACCTCGCCCCGGCGCTCCGGTAGTTTACAAGAGTGCGTGCCTGCCTGGCCGACAGGCCGAGTCTCAGAAGGTCATCATAGCTGCATGTGTTGGGATCAAATATGAAGAGCACCGGAGAGGCAGTTTCCCTGTCACTGCCGACCGCGATGACATCCTCTGCCGGTGGCAGCGGAGGAAGCTCTGCCGGCACCTCCCCGGGCCGCATGGCTGTAAGGCGCACAAGCAGGAGTACCACAACAATCAGTGACAGTACAAACGTTCCGCGCCTCTCCCTGCGGTCAAAACCAAACAGTGCCGTAATACTTTTCCTGAATCGCTTCATAAACGATGCAGCAAGACCTCATGAAAGATATGAAAAATCGGAATACAAGGCAAGAGGAAGCATCAGGCCTGCAGTCTACAGTATGTAATTCATTGATTAACTGCCGACTAAAAGGGATAACCTATCCCTATCACCATCGTAATGTCCTTCTTGCGGTTATAGGGGCGATTGAAGGGGATCCATTTCGAGCCATCCGTCTCCCGTGGGTCACGTACCTTCAGTCCGAAGTCGGCACGCAGCAGGACGAACTTGAGGTCAAACCTCAGGCCAAGGCCGGTACCCACGGCAATGTCATCGGCGAATGACCTGAGACGGAAAACGCTTCCGGGTCTGTCCGCGTCCTCCCTGACTGTCCATATATTACCGGCGTCTACGAAGAGAGCCCCCTCCAGTATCCAGAAGAGCTTGAACCTGTATTCGACGTTGGCTTCGAGCTTCATGTCAGCTGTCTGGATCAATGATGTATCCTGCACATACGATCCTGGTCCGAGCGTTCTGACCATCCACGCCCTGATATCATTTGATCCGCCGCCGAAGTATTGTTCCTCAAAAGGCATCACCTCCGAGTTGCCATAGGGCCATCCCACCCCGGCCAGGAACCTGTAAACGATGCTGCTGGCTTCATTGAACCTGTAGTTGTAGGCTGCATCAATCTCTCCCTTGATGAACTGGGCAAACGGCTGACGGAACAGATGGTAGCTTCCGTCAGGAGCCGGCTTGGCCTTAGCCGCCCTGTAGGCGACATCAAGCAGGTTACCGGCAATATCCAGCCCGAGACGGAGGTTCCAGAAGTCACGTGATTTCAGAATCATCTGGTCGCTGAACACGAAGTCATACCGTCCGCCCACGATCCTGACGTCACGCAGCGAATTAACAAAGTATGGCTTATCGTTAATCATCGCCTGGAAATCAGGATTGATGTAATGAAGCCTCACCACGTTCAGCGAGAGCGGGTTCATACTGAACCTGGTGTACTTGTTACCGTTCCATGAATAACCAACCGATATATTTGCAGACGAGCGGGCAAGTATCGGCAGCTTCTGGTAGTTGTACCCGGCCGTAAGAACCGTTTTCGGATCCTTGTTCCTGATAAACGATTCCTTTGCAGGGAAGGGGGTCATGAACTTGGGTATCCTCAGGGTAGCCTCAATGCCATATTGCTGGGTGTTCCTGAAACCGGTGATATCTTCGGTGAGGGTTTCGTATGCACCCTTCAGCTTCAGGCTGAATACTTCAGCGCCCTTTAACAGGCTCTTGTTCTGATAGATAAGGTTAAGGGCTCCGCCAAGGTTTCCGCCTGTATTGGTGCCCTCCAGTTCCACGGTGAATGATTGCCGCTGCATCGGGGTGAGCTGAATGACACAGTCGAGCATCCCCTCATCCCTCCTTTCGCCTGAAAGGCTTCCTGCATCTATGAACGAGACATTCACCAGCCTGTGGTTCCTGAGATCGTTGAGGTGTTGCTGTGTCCTTTCCGTATTGGTAACACTATAGAGTGACCCCGGTGCAATATATACTGCCTGTGCGAGAACCTCGGGCCTGATGAGGGTGCGGCCGGGAGGTGACACAAAATGGATTCCTCCGAAATATGAGGTATCAAGGGTGCTGGTATACTCCTCTCCACCCGTCAGCGCTGTCCGGGGATCAAACTCAGGATAGAGATAGATATCCCTGATCCGGTACATCCTGTGAGGAGTTGTCACCTGCATACCACGGCTGTCAAAGGTCACCCCCGGGGAGACGACATAATTGACAATCATCTGATGGTTCATGAGGGAGCTGTCAATGCGGTAAAAGACATTCTCCGTGGAAAAAGTATAGAAGCCTATGTCGCGGATAAACCGCTCCAGTCTCTGGCGCTCCTTCCTGAGGAGGTCAACATCATATATCATCCCCCTGTCCACGGTGCAGTTTACCGTGTCAATCATGATCAGGCTACTGAGAATGGAATCCTGTATCTCATACCTGATGTCAGCAATTCTATAAGGTCTTCCCGGGTTGACCCGGTAAACAACCTTCGCCTCGTTTCCGGACAAGACATTGACCGTATCAGTTACAGTGGCATTGAAAAAGCCTTTTGACCGGAGGTAGCTCTGAATCTGCCCGGCAGACCTCTCCGCAGCGACCTGATCATATATCACCGGTTCCTCTCCGATACGCCTGAGCCAGCCATGGGGCCATTTTTCACGGGTGATGTTGGAGAGATTGAATAGTCCGAGGTGGAACCTCATCCCTAAAAACCTCTTGTTTGGCTGCTGCCTGATATATGGCTTCATTGCGCTCCGGTTCACCGTCGCGGGCAACGGTTCATCACCATGATTGACGGAAAGTTCATTCCTGCTGAGGAGCAATTCGCCCGAAGGGACATATTTTGTGGGATTGCACGATACAGCCGTGAAAATAATGATGACAAGCAGAAAGAGTTTGGGTCCCGTAATATTTATATTTGCTCTCAGTTTGATCACTTGCCCGGGAAGAGTGGTGCACGCAAATATATCATTATAAACTCTATTATTAGTTAATTATGCACAGGAAGATCACCCGCAATCATGTAAAACTGATACTCTCTCTTCAGAAACGAAAGGTAAGGGAGGATAAATCACTCTTTGTCATTGAGGGCGACAAGCTGGTCAGGGAGTATATTCTTGCAGGCAACAGGGTCATGCTTATGGCAGGCAAGCCTGAATGGATTGATAGTGAATCTGAAGCAGTTATCGGCGGGGCCGATGAAGTTGTCATGGTGAGCTACGAGGAGCTGAGGCGGATAAGCTCGCTCCGTACCCCGCACAACGTGCTGGCCGTAGCCCCCATGAGGAAGGTGCAGTACAGTGATGACTCCCTCCGGGGCAGGCTTACACCGGTACTGGAATGCGTTCAGGATCCGGGCAACCTCGGGACCATCATGCGAATTGCCGCGTGGTTCGGAATGACCAACATCGTCTGTTCTCCCGATTCGGTTGACTCTTACAATCCCAAGGTAATCCAGGCCACAATGGGCGCCTTCATGCATGTGAACGTCCGGTACAGGCCGCTTGATGAGCTTCTTGGCTACGCTGCCGGCGAGGGCATCCCCGTTTACGGAACCACCACTGACGGTACATCGGTCTATGACAGTGAGCTCGGCAGGGAGGGCATCATCCTCTTCGGCAACGAATCAAAAGGGATTTCCGCCGGGCTGCTGAAACATGTCACCAGCTGTATCACCATCCCCGGCCCGCCAAATCCTGCCGCCGGGCTGGAATCACTGAACGTCAGCATGGCAGCTGCCATAATCTGTTCTGAGTTTGCCAGACGAGGCAGGTCTATTCAAAATGGAAAGAGAGAGACCATATCTGCGATCTGAGTGATCCGATAGAGGTGACATACTCTTCGAAGCCAGGAGAAGGTTCATGAACCATGATATCAAAGAGTCCGGTTGACATTTTTGCCTCAACGGTCAGTTTGAAATAGGGAAGATAAAAATCTATGCCCGCACCAACCTCATAATAAAGATCGGGCCTTTTCAGCCTGATATGAACAGCCTTATCCTCATCATACTCCTTTTTCCCCGCCAGATCATAACGGAAATTAACCCCGGTCATGAGGTAGGGTCTTGAATTGTTCAGCCTCATCCCCTTTGCCTTCAGCAAAAGAGGAAATTCCAGGAACGAAGATTCGATAACCTGTGTCTCTCCCCACTTTACACCGTTCGTGTCATAGAAATTGATGTTTCGCTGCCCGAAGGATACTCCCGGCAGAAACCTGAGGTCAAGATATGTTGCTGGTCTGAAGTCAGTTACTATCTGGATATTGATACCCGGCCGCAGGCTGGTGACCTCTGCCTTCAGTTCAGAGTCCGCCTTATTGTTCACTATGAAATCCATAGTGTTGACACCCATGCTGAAGCCGAAATGGAGAATCCTGTCGTCATAATTCGAGTCATTTTTTGGCTTCGCCTTCTGGGCAACCAGCAATAATGGCATCAGAAGCAGAAGGATAAATATGGCAGTTCTTTTACACACTCTTCTGAATGGTCCTGAATAATAAAACGGAAAACTTAGCTTTTATTGCATTGCTCTTCACCGGGTCTGAATCCCGAATATATGCTGGCAATGCCTCCTGTCAGCCTCTTCTGTGCAACACGGCGGAATCCGGCTTTCTCAAGCAGTGCCAGAAATTTTTCATTATCCGGAAATGCCATCACTGAATCAGGCAGATAGGAATAGGCTGACCTGTCACCCGAAATCCTTCCTCCTATGAATGGCAGAATCCTCCTGAAATAAAACCCGTATATCTGCCTGAAGGGGAACCATTCCGGTTTTGAGAATTCCAGCACCATTATCATTCCGCCGGGCCTGACCACCCGGTACATCTCGGTCAGTCCGGCCAGGGTGTTCTCAAAATTGCGCACCCCGAACGCTGACATCACAACATCAAAAGCACCATTGCTGAATCCTGTTGCAGAGACATCTCCCTTCAGCAGCTCAATTCTGTCTCCATAACCCATCTCCTCAATCTTCCGGCGGCCTTCCCCCAGCATCCCGGAGCTGATGTCAATCCCGGTGATCTTTTCGGGATGCAGCCTGAGCGCCTCGATGGCCAGATCACCCGTACCCGCGGCAACATCAAGCATTTTCTCCGGTTTAATATGCCTGCCGATGAGTGACACGGCCCTCCTCCTCCATAACCTGTCAGTGCCAAAGGAAAGAAGATGGTTAAGCCGGTCATAATGCCTTGAGATTGAATCAAACATACTCTCAACCTTTTCTGCAGAAGGTCCGCTGTTACGGGTTGTGTCATGCATCACTACAGATTTTTTTCGGCCGGCGGTTTGCTTGCATCACTGCCACACATCCATGAGTCCTTATGATAGATTAAACCATCAATTTCCTGACAGGCGGCAAAGATACCCTTAATATTTTTACATTTACCCATCTGAAAAAGTTATGTTATGCAGAAAACAGTACTTATTACAGGCGCAACTTCAGGCATCGGGGAAGCTACAGCCGTGAAGTTCGCAGAATCATCTGACAGACTAATCATTACAGGAAGAAGAAAAGAGAGACTGGATGAATTGGCTGATCACCTCCGGAAAACTTATGGCACTGAAGTGCTTACCCTATGCTTCGATGTGAGGAACAGGCACGAAGTGGAAGAGCATCTCGGGGCCCTTGCAGAGGAGTGGAAGAAGATTGATATTCTCATCAATAATGCCGGACTGGCAGTGGGACTGAGTCATATTGACGAGGGAGACACCGATGACTGGGACAGGATGATTGACACCAATGTGAAGGGGCTTCTCTACATTACCCGGATAGTTGTGCCGCTGATGGTGGCAAGGGGCACGGGTCACATTTTCAATATCGCATCAATTGCAGGCAAGGAGGTGTACGAGAACGGCGCCGTTTACTGTGCCTCCAAGCACGCCGTGGATGCTCTTTCAAAGGCTATGCGGATTGACCTTCTGAAGCATGGCATAAAGGTGACAAACATAGCACCGGGAATGGTTGAGACCGAGTTCTCGGAAGTACGCTTCAAGGGTGACACTGAAAGGGCGGCAACCGTTTATGCCGGCCTCAGGCCGCTCACCGGCGATGACATTGCAGGGGTTATCCATTACTGCGCCAGCCTTCCCGATCATGTCTGCATCAATGACGTGCTCATAACACCCAAGGCACAGGCAAACGCAACAATCACTTTCAGAAAAACCGGACAGCCATGAAAAAAAATCTCTTTGCAATTGCAATTATTGCAGTTCTCGTTCTGGGAGCATCAGGCAATCTCAGTGGAATTGACAAAAATGACACGCGGATGCTGTCACAGCCCGCAGCCAGTAATACACACGTGGCATTTATCTACGCCGGGGATCTCTGGGTGATGAATGCCGACGGAACCAATCCCCGCCGTCTTACGGTAGATGAAGGAATTGAAAGCCAACCCTGTTTCTCCCCTGACGGCAGGCTGATAGCATTCAGCGCCCAGTATGACGGGAACACCGATGTCTTTGTCATCCCGGTGGAGGGAGGTGTGCCGGTAAGACTCACCTGGCATCCGGGAGCTGATTATGCACGAACCTTTACCCCTGACGGGGCGAAGGTAGTCTTCTCCTCGCAGAGGGCGTCATTCACCGGCCGCTATTCACAGCTCTTCACGGTGGGAATTGAAGGGGGATACCCGGAACAGATGCAGATACCAAATGCTCACTATGTCTCCCTGTCTCCCGATGGAACGGGAATAGCCTACACCCCGCTCTCCCCGGTACATGCCCAGTGGAAAAACTATCGCGGAGGAACCGTTTCAACCATCTGGCTCTTCACACAGGCCGACAGGTCAGTGATAAAGGTGCCGCAGCCACAGGGAGGATGTAATGATACCCATCCCATGTGGATCGGCGACAGGATATATTTCCTGAGTGACCGTAACGGAGAGTTCAACCTCTTTTCATGCAGCAGCAGTGGCGCTGACATCAGACAGCACACCACATTCACTGACTTCCCCGTGCTTAACGCCTCTGCCACAACGGGCAGGATTGTCTTTGAACAGGCCGGATACCTTCATTCATATGACATCGCCAGTGGCGAATCGGAGAGGCTGAAGACAGCCATAGCCGCTGACCTGCTTGAACTGCGCCCGCGTTATGTTCAGGACCCGGGATACATCCGGAGCTGGCACATCTCCCCGACGGGAAGCCGCGCTGTGCTGGGCTACAGGGGAGAAATAATCACCCTTCCTGCTGAAAAGGGAGACCCGAGGAATATCACCAACACACCCGGCAGTCATGAAAAATATCCGGCATGGTCACCTGACGGAAAAACAATTGCATTCTTCTCGGATGAATCCGGTGAATATACCCTGAACCTGAAACCGCAGGACGGAAAGGGTGAGGTCAGGGTGTACAAACTGCCGGGAACAGGATTCTATGCTTACCCGGTATGGTCACCTGACAGCAAAAGGATAACCTTTACGGATAACGGAAGGAACCTATGGCTGCTTGACCTGACAACCTCAGCAATAAGGAAAATCGATTCTGACGAGATTGTCTTCCCGGGGCCGTTCAGGAAGATGCACGGCGACTGGTCATCAGACTCCAGGTGGATCGTGTACACGAAGATGCTGAACAGTTTTTACAGGGTTGTCTGGCTCTATTCCGTTGACCGGCAGAAATCATTTCCCGTCACTGACGGGCTGAGCGATGCCTCCGATCCCGTCTTTGACCCGGCAGGTGATTTTATCTATTTCTTTGCATCCACTGACGCCGGCCCGGTCATCAACTGGTTCGACCTTTCGAGCGCAGACATGAGAATGACAAACTCAATCTATCTTGTCACCCTCCGTAAAGAGATCATCTCACCCTTTGCAAAGGAGAGTGATGAAGAAAAGGGAACAGAAGCCGCGCCCGACGCGGATAAACCTGTAGCCACTAACCCTGAAAAGAGCTCCGGCAAGGGTTCATCAAAGAGCGCAGCAAAGGCACCTGCCACGGGAAAGAGTGATCTGCTGAAGGTGGAGACAGACGGGCTGCAGGAAAGAATCGTAAGCGTACCGCTGTCTGCCGGCAATTACAGTTCACTTGGGGTAGCGGGAAAAGGTGAAATACTATACATTGTTACCAACCCTGCAGACCGCAGGTCGATGCTTCATAAATACAATGTCTCTGACAGGAAAGATGAGGAGGTGATGGAACTTAACAGCTATGTTGTGTCAGCTGACAGGAAGAAGATGCTCTATACCAGGGGTTCGACTTACGGGATCACGGCTGCAGGCAAGAAACCGGAACCAGGCAGGGGTGTACTGAATACCGGGGCAATCCAGGTCAGAATAGATCCGAAAGAAGAGTGGTCTCAGATATTTGATGAGGCATGGAGGATCAACCGTGACTTTTTCTATGACCCGGGCATGCACGGGGCCGACTGGAAGGCAATGAAAGAGAAGTATTCCGTGTTCCTGCCTCACCTGACCTGCAGGAGTGACCTCAACAGGGTCATCCAGTGGATGTGTAGTGAGCTTGGCGTCGGCCACCACAGGGTTGGCGGAGGTGAGAGGCTGAATGACCCGCAGACGGTCGGAGGCGGCCTCCTCGGCGCAGACTTCTCGCTGGAAAACAACAGGTACCGTCTGAAAAAAATATACGGCGGACTTAACTGGAACCCCGGTCTCAGGTCACCTCTTACCGAACCGGGACTGAACGTCAGAACCGGGGAATATATTCTTGCCATTGACGGCAGTGACGTCATCGCAGATGAAAACATCCACAGGTTCCTTGAGAATAAAGATGGAAAAATCGTTGAGCTTACAATTGGGCCGAATCCTGATTACACTGGTTCACGTGTGATAAAGGTTGTACCCATCGGCAACGAGCTCAGCCTGAGGAACCGTGACTGGGTTGAGGGTAACCTGAGAAAGGTCACCGAGGCAACCGATGGTAAGGTGGCTTATGTATATGTGCCAAACACCTCGGGGCAGGGTCATGAGTACTTCAAGAGGTACTTTTTCCCGCAGGCCAACAGGCAGGCTATTATCATTGACGAACGGTTCAACGGCGGAGGGATGATTGCCGACTACTACATTGATCTGCTTCAGCGTCCATTGCAGTCATACTGGAACATGCGCTACGGCAATGATCTCAAGACCCCGAGCGCCTCAATTCAGGGGCCAAAGGTGATGATCATAGATGAGACGGCCGGTTCAGGCGGTGACATGCTTCCCTGGATGTTCCGCAGGTTTGGTGTCGGCACCCTGGTAGGCAAGCGTACCTGGGGCGGACTGGTAGGAACACTGGGTTTTCCCGAACTGATGGATGGCGGATCGGTTACAGCGCCCAATCTGGCTATCTGGACCGAAGATGGATTTGTGGTTGAAAATGTAGGTGTGGCCCCTGACATTGAAGTTGAACAGTGGCCTGCCGATGTGCTTGAAGGCAGGGATCCGCAGCTTGAGAAAGCCATTGAGGTGGCTCTCAGGGAGCTGGAGAAGAACCCGCCGGTCACACCCGTCAGACCGCCATATCCGGTCAGGGTCAGGAAATAGTCAGCCGGATGCCGGACGCATGAAGATGCGTCACGTGGCAAAACAAACCGGCCAGTTAATAATTAATAGTCAAAGCATAAAAAACTGTATATCATGACATACGACCACAAATACCTTCTTGATTTCACCACCGGAGTTTTCTCCCGTGTGGGTTGCAACCATGATGACGCTGCTGCCGTTGCTGCCGTGCTGGTGGCGGCGGAGCTGCGCGGCCACTCATCGCACGGCATGATAAGGGTCCGCGAGTACTATGAGCTGTGGAAGAGCGGGCGGGTTAACGTCAGCCCTGACGTGAAGGTGGTTCATGAGACCCCCTCCACCGCCGTTGTCGACGGTGACAGGTGCTTCGGCATGGTTGCGGGGGTCAGGTCGATGCGTCTGGCCATTGAGAAGGCGGCTGCCACAGGCACGGGCTGGGTGGCAGCCCGTAACTCAAACCACTTCGGCATAGCCGGTTACTATGCAATGATGGCTCTCGAACATGATATGGTGGGCATTGCCGTCACCAACGCCAATCCGCTTGTGGTTCCCACCTTCTCGGTGAGCCGCTTCCTGGGTACCAACCCTCTTGCAGTGGCAGTTCCCGCACTTGAGGAGCCACCCTTCGTGGCTGACTTCGCCACCACTCCCATCGCACGGGGCAAGCTGGCAGTATCCGAGAAGAAGGGCGAGAAGGTAGCCTTGGGATATGTTAACGATGCCGATGGCAATCCTTCCGATGACCCGGGCATACTGCGCCGCGGCGGTGGCATGGTCACCCTGGGGGGCGATCACCAGCACGGCAGCCACAAGGGGTACTGCATGACCGCTGTGATTGATATATTCAGCGCTCTCTTCAGCGGAGCCAACTTCGGCCCGTTCGTGCCACCCAGCGTGGCTTACCTGCCGGTGCCGGAGAACCAGCCGGGCAAAGGTACCGGACACTTCTTCGGCGCCATGAGAATTGACGCCTTCAGGCCCGCAAATGAGTTCAGGGAGGCAATGGATCACTGGATCAGAACATTCCGCAGCGCCAAACCGGCAAAGAAGGAGCAGCGTGTGCTGATCCCCGGTGACCCGGAAAGAGAAGCAGAGAAAAGATTCCGCCAGGAAGGGATTGCACTTGTGCCGGCCGTGGTTGATGACCTGAAGGCCATCGCCGCCGAGCTGGGATTTGAGTTCGGGGTATAGTCATTGCCCCGGTACTCAAAGAACTGAAGTGATCCTCTTCATACACTGACAGATGCGTTCCTTCTGACAGGTATCCAGATTCGGGCACGGAACTGATCTTCCTCATGCACTGACAGATGCGTTCTTTCTGACAGGTATCCAGATTCGGGCATGGAACTGATCTTCCTCATGCAGGGCAGGCTCATTCTGGCCGCTTCCGGAGCGTAAGGTCCGGCCAGTTGGCGGCTTCCGGAAGGCAAAGCCCGGCCCACTGCCAACTTGCAGACAGCTAACCCTAGCCGGCTTCCGGAAGGCAAAACCCTGCTGACTTCAAAAAAGCGAACCCCTGCCTGCTTCCGGCTTCCGGAAAGCAAAGCCCGCCGAATGCTGATGCCCCCCGGCCGGCTGCTGGATTCTAGACAGCAAACCCCTGTCTCCTGATCACATCCAGAAATTTTTCTGAAAAGTGCTCGTTATCAGCCTTTTTGTAACGGACGTCGGTAAAGACCTGTGCCAGGGTGCTCTTGTTGTTTTCGGCAATGAACTGCCGGGAGTCAGCACGTGCCTCCTTCTCCCTGTACAGGCTGTCGATCAGCTCCGGGGTGAATTCATGGTATTTTTCATAATGCACTACCGCTTCCAGGGGTAGCCTGTCAGGCTGCTCCGGCACCTGTGCCGGCCAGCCCAGGGTGACAGTTGCAACAGGTACCACGCCCCGGGGAAGTTCCAACACCTTAATGATACTGTCTGCATTATAGGTGGCGGTTCCGAGATAGCAGATGCCCAGCCCCTCCTCTTCAGCAGCATTGCATATTGTCTGGGCAGCCAGAAGTGCATCAATTGCCGCAGTCATAAACGACAGGTAATTGTCATAGCCGGGCTCGGCATCACGCAGCCTGCACCACAGGTTGAACCTGTTGAAGTCGGCACAGAAGGTAAGCACAACCGGCGCCTCCGTTACCATGGGCTGGTTGAAATGGGCCGGTGAGAGTCGTTCTTTCATCTCCTGATCCCTGGTCACTATAATACTGTATACCTGCATGTTACCCGTAGTAGATGCTCTTGTTCCTGCCGTCAGCAGCCGCTCAAGGAGTTCATTGTCAATATCTCGTTGTGCGTATTTTCTTATCGTTCTCCGGTAAAAATATGTACTGTTCATCACGACTTATTTTAATCTGCAGCAAAATAATTAAATAACGTTAAAAAGTCAGATGACATAATTCCTTATCTTAACTTAGCAAGAGTAACAAACCAACCAGGAAACCACTTTTGAAACCCTCATGTATCAAATACACATACAACTGTTTATGTAATTTTCAGTCATGCGGGTTCCGTCATACCTTTAAAATCAAAATTATATCATGATGAAAAAACTTCTGACACTGATTTTTGTGTTGTTGCTGGCAGGCTCAGGCAGCCTGTGGGCACAAAGGAAAGATGCGAAGAAGGATGCGAAGGCATCGGAGAGCCAGGCAAGGCCCTCCGTACCCTCATCATTCTTTAATGCCATCTCTTTCAGGTCTGTAGGACCGGCATGGGCTTCAGGCCGTATAGCAGACCTCGCGGTTAATCCCTCAAATCACTCGGAGATCTACGCAGCTGTTGCCTCGGGCAACATCTGGAAGAGTGAGAACAACGGCACCACCTGGAAACCGATTTTTGACAAGTACGGTGCATATGCCATCGGCTGTATCGTCATTGACCCGGGCAACCACAACGTGGTCTGGGCCGGCACCGGAGAAAACAATCATCAGCGTGCACTGGGATGGGGTGACGGCGTTTACCGCTCTGATGACGCAGGTGCCAGCTGGAAGAATATGGGCCTGAAGGAGTCGCGCCAGATAGGCGGAATAGCCATTGACCCCCGCAACAGCGATGTGGTTTATGTAGCAGCGGAAGGGTCTGCATGGGGCCCGGGCGGTGACCGCGGACTCTATAAATCAACTGACGGCGGAAAAACATGGGAAAAGATTCTCAACATCAGTGAGAACACCGGCGTCAACAACGTGGTGCTTGATCCGCGCAATCCTGATGTCATCTATTGCACAAGCGAACAGCGCCGCAGGCACGTCGGACTGAAAATCGGCGGAGGACCGGAATCAGCAGTATACAAGTCAACCGACGCCGGAAAATCATTTGAGAAGATAATGAAAGGGCTTCCGGGAGGAGACATTGGCGGCATGGGCATAGCCGTCTCGCCGGTTAACCCTGACGTTCTCTATCTCATAATGGAAGCACAGGGTGATGCCGGCGGCTTCTTCAGGTCGGTCAACAGGGGCGCTTCATGGGAGAAAATGAGCTCCTATCATTCAACCGGGCAGTACTACAACAAGATCATATGTGACCCGAAGGATGTAAACAGGATATTCAGCCTTGACACCTACACCCAGGTGACTGTTGACGGCGGCTGCACATGGAAGAATTTAGGCAACAAGGAACGCCATGTTGACGACCATGCCATGTGGATTGATCCGACCAACACTGACCACTTTTACATCGGTGGCGACGGCGGTATCTACGAGACTTATGACAACGGAAGCAATTTCATCTTCAAGTCAAACCTCCCGGTGACCCAGTTCTACCGGGTGGCTGTTGACAATTCATACCCCTTCTATTACATCTACGGCGGTACGCAGGACAACAACTCCATGGGAGGCCCCTCGGCCAACACCAGAAACGGCGTTGTCAATGACGACTGGTTCGTTACCTCGGGAGGTGACGGATTCTGGCTGGCAATCGATCCGGAAGAACCGGACATCGTCTATACCGAATCACAGTACGGCAATGCATCCCGCTATGACCGCAGAAGCGGCGAGAGAATAAGCATCAAGCCCTTCCCCGGTGAGGGTGAACTCACCTACCGCTGGAACTGGGACACTCCAATCCTTATTAGTCCGCACAACAACAAAAGGATCTACATGGCTGCCAACTTCCTGTTCCGCAGTGAAGACCGCGGAAGCAGCTGGAAGACAATATCGCCTGACCTGACAAGAAACGAGAACCGCGACAACTTCAAGGTGATGGACAGGTACTGGCCGTCAGACGCTGTCGCGAAAAACAGGTCAACCTCACTCTGGGGAACAATAGTCTCCCTTTCCGAATCGCGCCTGCAGGAGGATCTGCTCTATACCGGAAGTGATGACGGAGTAATTGCAGTCTCGGAAGACGGCGGCGCCAGCTGGAGGATGAATAAAACCTATCCCGGCGTGCCGGAATATACCTGGGTGAGTGACGTGCTGGCTGACAAGCACAATGTAAACGTGGTCTATGCGACATTCAACAATCACAAGCGTGACGACTTCAGGCCGTATGTACTGAAGAGCACTGACAAGGGACGCACATGGACATCGATCAGCTCCAACCTGCCGGCAAACGGACCGGTTCATACAATAGAGCAGGATCATGTCAATCCCAACCTGCTCTTCCTGGGAACTGAGTTCAGCTTCTTCGTTTCATTTGACGCAGGCGCCACATGGACCGAGTTCAACAGGGGCCTTCCGACAATCGCAGTGCGTGACATTGCCATCCAGGAGCGTGAGAACGACCTGGTGATTGCAACATTCGGAAGGGGATTTTATGTCATCGATGACTACACACCGCTGCAGAATTACTCCAACAGCATTACTACAAAAGCCGGATATATCTTCCCCGTCAAGGATGCCAAAATGTTCGTACAGACCAGTGGGTTTGACAACCAGGGATCAATGTATTATGTGGCGGAGAATCCACCCTATGGAGCTACCATCACCTATTATGTGAACGATGTTCCGAAGACCGCCCGTGATATCAGGAAGGAAAATGAAAAGAAACTTGCTGAAAAGGGTGATTTCATTCCGCAGCCTACAGCAAGGGAGCTCAGCCTTGAGGAGCGAGAGATAAAGCCATATCTTATCTTCACCATTACTGACGAGGAGGGTTCGGTAATCCGCAAGCTTTATAAAAATGCTTCGAAGGGAGTGGGCCGTGTGACATGGAACTTTACCTATGCCGGTTATCAGCCTGTCAGGTCCTCCGGGAAGTTCAATCCCGTTGCTGAAGAAGGCCGTGGCCGCTGGGGCGGCGGAGGCATCTCGGTCATGCCGGGCAAATATTTCGTTTCAATGGCTATCTACGCCAATGGCGAGATTAAAGAACTGGCCGGTCCCGAGCCCTTCGTGTGCAAACCGCTTGACATAGTGACCCTGCCGGTCACCAATGCAGCAGCCAAAGAAAAATGGATGAAGGAGATGGCTGCCTTTGCGAAAACTGCTTACGGCGCAATCTCATATGTCACTGAGCTTGACGCAACGGTTAACACCATTATGCAGACCATCCATCAGATGCCGGATGCACCTGCATCACTGATGAAGGAAGCTGCAGCGCTGAGTGATGAGATGAATGAGCTAACATATCTCATCAGGGGTATCTCTGTCGGCGCCAGCACCGAGGAGACGCCTCCGTCACCTGTATCGCTCTCTGCGAGGCTGTCAACCATGTCAAGATCGCTCTATAGCAACTCCGGTGATATCTCCGGCATTGCTGACCAGCAGTTCACCATCCTGAAGAAGGAGTTTCCGGCGTTGCTTGAGAGAATCCAGAAGGCAGGCAGGGCTGTTGATGCGCTCAACGCGAAACTGGATGAGATAAAGGCTCCATGGACAACCGGAAGAGTGCCCAAATTCTAAGGGATTTAACATTGCACGTTGAGATTTGCAAATAATCAGGAGGGTGTCTCATAATACAAATGGGGCACCCTCTCTCTTTTTGAAACCCCGGCAGCCATCAGGCATACCGGGGTTTCTTCACTCTGTGGCCTGCAGTCAGCAGTTCACTGACAGCATTGTTTGTTTAAAAAAGGAGCGGGCATAAATAATAATATGGCACAAATCTTGTTTAAAAAATAAAGTTACTTTTGTCTCAGACTTAAAGGCAGGAATTATGAAAAAAGTTGGTCTGATAGCCGTCCTCGCTCTGCTTGCAGTACTGGCATTCAGTTCATGCAATCGTGAAGCATGTCCGGCATACAGCAGTGCCGATGCTGCTTCAACGGAACAGGAAGGCTGATCATAGCTTCTCCCCCGCTGCCAGTCTTAACATTAATGTAATAATGATTAAGAGGTTTTGGCACGTCATACTTTTTATCTCTATCTGCGGGTCTCTCGCGGGTCAGGGAGATATTGACCCTCAGCAAAGGATTTTCTGGCGCAATGAGAAATCTATCGGCCCGTCACTCAATGCTGACGGCTGGTCACTCATTTACCGTGACCTGCGTCAGTTCAAGCCCAATCAGCGCTGGTTTATGGAAGGGAGCCTCGAAGTCTTCAAGCACCCCAAGGAGGTAAAGCTCTCAAATTACTATTTCCAGAGTCCGGGTTCCTTTGTGTTCGGCAAGCTGAACAGCACATGGACCATCGGGGCAGGGGCCGGTTACCAGCTCGAGATATTTGAGAAACATGACCTGGGAGGGGTTTCGGTCAGCTGGTTTGGAGGTGGCGGGGCAACCCTGCTCTTCGCCAAACCAATCTATTACAAGATCATCGTTCTGCTCGGGAACGACTACTATACAATAGAAGAGCAGAAATTTGACCTGACCATTCACCAGCCGCTCGATATCATGAGCAAAGCCTCCTTCTTCAAGGGTTTTGATGAGATTAAACTCTACCCGGGGCTTTATACGCGCACCGGGTTCAATTTTGAATACAGCAGGAATGACCGGATAACCCACACCGTGGAGGTTGGCGCCTCACTTCATGCATTTACAAAGACCATTCCCATAATGGCCGGCGATGACAACAAGCAGTTCTTCCCTTCGATATTTGTAGGTTACCGTATTGGCATAATCCTCGATCCCGTCAACCAGCGGAGCCTGTTTGATCTTCTCCGGAAGCAGCCCGCAGAATAATTATTTCTGATTGTTGCTCTCTCCTTATTATATTTTATGTATTTTTGTCGATTATTTTAGTAACCTTATTATTTTACAACTATGGCAAAGATAAAAGTAGCAATCAACGGGTTTGGCAGAGTCGGTCGCAACGCTTTCAAGATCGCCTTTGAAGAACATCCAAACATTGAGATAGTAGGAATCAATGGTCGCACCGATGCGAAGACACTTGCTCATCTCCTTAAATATGACTCTACTCAGGGACGGTTTCCCGGAGTAACCCATGATGATCAGCATATCATAGTAAGGGGCCAGAAGATCAAAGTCACGGCAGAGAACAATCTTACAGCAATTCCATGGGCAGTCACACCTGATATCGTAATTGAATCAACCGGTATATACACAACGAGGGAGAGCCCCAAGGGAGGTTACGGTGATCACCTGAAGAATGGTGCGAAAAAGGTGCTTCTCACTTTCCCCGCGAAGGATACCGTTGAGGCAATGATAGTTGTTGGTGTGAATGATGAAATCCTCAAACCGGAGCATACCTGCGTATCAAATGCATCCTGCACCACGAACTGCCTTGCACCGGTAGCGAAGGTCCTGAATGACACCTTTGGTATCGAGCTCGGCTTTATGACTACCATTCACTCATACACCAATGACCAGCGTATCCTTGATCGTTCGCACAAGGATCTCCGCAGGGCAAGGTCAGCTGCCCTCTCACAGATTCCGACCACCACCGGTGCAGCCAAGTCAGTCGGCAAGATCATACCCGAACTGGCTGGCAAGCTTGATGGTCTTTCAGTGAGGGTGCCGACGCCCACCGGCTCACTGGTTGACTTTGTTGCCATTCTGAAGAAGACCGCAACGAAGGAGGAGATCAACGCAGCAATGCAAAAGGCCGCTGAAGGTCCGATGAAAGGCATTATTGAATACACCGAGGACGAAATTGTCTCCGTTGATGTTATCCACAACCCGGCATCAGCAGTGTTCGATGCCAAGAGCACAATGGTCAACGGCAAGATGATCAAGGTCCTTGCATGGTATGACAACGAATGGGGTTATTCAGCAAGATGTGTTGACCTCATCGAAATGATGGGTAAAACATTATAGCAGGTAGCGAGGGGTCTGAGACCCCTCGCTACGTATATATATTCCCGATCTGAATCCCGGGGGATGTGTCCGGAGAATGTTGCGAGGGGTCTGAGACCCCTCGCTGCGTATGTGTATGCATAATCCGAATCCGGGGAATGATTCCCTCCCCCGGTTACAACACCATCTTCACTTCCATGTCAATGCCGAGCGAATCACGGTAGTGTTCACCCAGTTCATACATTGACTCGTCATCCTCCTCGTAGAGCCAGGTGATGCGTATCCTGTAGCGTGAAGCCCGGTAGTTGCTGAGCATCCTGAGCACATCGCGCATCGCCTTTGATGATCCGCTGTTGATATACTCCAGGAAAATGACAATCCTGAGTGTGGTGAAACGTTCCAGATGTGATCTGATCCATTGCTCCAGCGGAGTGTAGATAATATCAGACCTCTCAGCAATTGAACGTCCCGTGATGCTCAACAGATCCTCATCCTGATCATAGGTGATCCGTGGAATATTGTTCGATCCTGCCAGAATTACTTCAACACTCATTTTTCAAAATCCTGCATCAATTAAGTTCGGTTCATCAACCAGGTTTTATATCACTCATAGCGAAGCGCCTCAATCGGGTCAACTGCCGATGCCTTTACGGCGGGGATGTATCCCGAAGCAATCCCTACCAGGAAACAGGCCATCACACCTCCGATGACCCACACCCATGGCACGGTGAAACTTGAACCCATCCCGAAAGAAACCAGGTTGCCGATAAAAATGCCCGCTATAATGCCAAAAAAGCCTCCTAACTGCCCGATAATGACAGATTCATAAAGAAACTGTTGCCTGATCACTGACTTGCGCGCCCCGAGCGCCTTTCGGACTCCAATCTCCCTGGTGCGCTCCGTAACGGATACCAGCATTATATTCATCAGCCCCACAGCTGCTCCGAAGAGAGTTATAAAGCCAATAATCGTGGCAGCCAGCGTCACAAACCTGATGTTCTCCAACAGCATCGCAATCAGGGAGTCACTCTTCTGTATATTGAAATCAGACTCATCCCGGGGATCGAGGTTACGCACTATCCTGAAGATACCCTCGGCTTCGCTTGCCATCATGTCAAGACTAACCGATTTATGCGGCATCACGCCTATATTGTATGAAATGTTGGGTCTTGAGAAGTACTGTCTGGCGGTAGTAATCGGGATAATGGTCATCTGGTCAGTACCCATCATGCTTGCACCTGAACTCTTGATCACCCCGATAACCGTAAGCTTCAGGCCGGGAAGGCTTATCTCCTTTCCGAGCGGGTCAACGCCGGGAAAGAGGAAGCGGACTATATCCTTCCCGATAATGACTACGTGCCTGCTGCCAGACAGGTCATCCTGTGAGAAGTTGCGCCCTGATTCAAGCTCCTGTCCGGCAAAGGTCAGATAGTTTTCATCCGAACCCAGGATTGAAATGTTGGGATTGGTTTTATTGTTGCCGAAGCGATATTCGGCCATACCCGATGCACTGAATGATATTGATACCCAGGCCGGTTCCTGGAACCTCTCCTTGAAGGCCATGGCCTCCTTAAAGGTGATATGGGAATGGTTCCTGGTGCGTAGATGCTGATTACCAACGGTAACCCTCATTGAGCGTGAGGTGATTGAGAAGGAGTTTGCCCCCATCAGGGTGAATTGATCGGTAAGAGTGCTCTTCAACCCGTCAATGGCGGTAAGTATCCCCACAAGGGCCATGATCCCGAAGGCAATTATAGCCATTGTCAGTGCAGCCCTGACCCTGTTTGACCTGATTGCCTTGAATGCAACCCTGACATTCTCCCAGAATAAAGTCAATCCCTTCAATTACTTCTTGCAGATAAAGATGCAACTAAGATACATCTTTTCTGAATTTCTTTATCTTTAAACATTCACTTCATTTTTTACCTTTGCCCGGGTGAAGAACGACCATCTGTCAGTTGAACGTGGCATTGAAGCCTTTGCAGAGCTTGGAAGAGCGATGCGCGAAGGAGCGGCCGGCACCGGTACGGGATCAGGAAAACTCTTTCATGAACTTTCCGGGAGACTCTGTCTCTCCAATCCGTGGTTCACACCCGGGAATGTCAGGCGTGCACTCCATGCCACCGGGGCCGCCCTGACCAAAGAGAAACTGACCCGGTGGCTCTCAGCCTACCCGGAGCTGAATGATAAACGTGATCCGGTAACCGTGGGGGTGGTTATGGCCGGCAACATCCCTATGGTAGGATTCCATGACCTGCTCTGCGTGCTGATATCAGGAAACCGCCTGCTGGCCAGAGTAAGCACCAAAGATGAGATACTGATGAGGGCCGTGGCCGCCACACTGGCTGAAATTGAACCGGCGTTCGGAAATGTTACTGAGATCACAACCGGCCAGCTGAAAGGATTCGGGAAAGTGATTGCAACAGGAAGCAACAATACCTCAAGATACTTCGAGTACTATTTCAGAAATGTTCCCTCCATCATCAGAAAGAACAGGAACAGTATAGCCATTCTTGACGGGACAGAGAGTGACAGCGAACTGGAGCTGCTTGGCGATGATATCTTTTCATACTTCGGACTGGGTTGCAGGAATGTATCAAAACTGTACCTCCCCCGCGGATATGACCCGGCATCCCTCCTGCCCCGCTGGGATCGCCATGAATCACTGCTGTCGCATTACAGGTATATGATAAACTATGACCATCACAGGGCAGTGATGATAGTTAACAGGGAAAGTTTCACTGACGGCCGCTTCATTCTGCTTAAAGAGTCGTCATCACTCACTCCCCCGATGGCTGTGATTCATTATGAGTTCTACGACAGCTCAACAGGCCCCGCCATAACCCCGGAAATGTGTGAAGAAATGCTGCAATGCATAGTCGGGCACGATCATCTGCCTTTCGGGAAAACCCAGGAACCGGAAGTGTGGGATTACGCTGACAATATTGACACAATCAGTTTCCTGCTTAAAAAATAAGTCAGAGTGAATCTATTATAAAAAATATTAAATTGCACCAGTTGAAAAAGTTAGTGTTATGGTTTACAGGTTCGTGGTATTATCTGATGAGGATGAGACATTTGTAATGGAGTTTGAATTCCTTGACAGTCAAAATCTGCTTGATTTTCACAATATCCTGCAGGATGAGCTGGAGTTTGACCGTTCCCAGATGGCTTCTTTTTTTATGGCTACAGAGAGCTGGGAGAAGGAGGAAGAGTTTACACTGTTTGATATAGGCGGAGGCTCATCAACAATGGAGAATGCTGTGCTTGAAGAGATCATCTTCCGCAAAAACCAGAAACTGCTCTATGTTTTTGACTTTTTCAATGACAGGGCACTCTACATCGAATACGTGGGTGAGTTCGAGGAAGAGGATGACAAAGAGTATCCGGTATGCACCACCTCCAAGGGCATGCCCCCCAAGCAGGTGACTTTTGGCAGCGTTTTGCGCAAAAAATATAACAACCTGGTTGTCACCGATGATGACGATGATGACGATGTGGTTGATGAGGAGGTTGTGGATGACGATATCTTCTTCAGTGGTGACGATGAAGATGATCTGTCTGATTTCGACAACATTGGACACGGTGACGAGGATGATGAAGAGGATTAGTTGCCCCTTCACCCCTACTCCATGAAAAATACACTGATTGTTCTTCCCGGTCCCACCGGCGTTGGCAAAACGGCATTTGCCACCGGGCTGGCCGAAAGGCTGGGCTGTGATATTATTTCATGTGACTCAAGGCAGTTCTACCGCGAAATGAAGATCGGAACGGCTGCCCCCGGCGAAGAGGAACTTGCGCGGGCAAAACACCACTTCGTGGGATTCCTGTCTGTCACCGAATATTACAGCATCAGCCTGTTCGAGAGGGATGTGCTGGCCCTTCTGCCATCATTGTTCCCGTCGAACCCGGTGGTAATCATGACGGGAGGGTCAATGCTCTATATGGATGCGGTATGCAGGGGCATGGATGACATCCCTGACACTGATCCTGCCGTCAGGCAGAAGTATCTTGAAATGTACCATAATGAAGGCATTGAGGGCCTGCGCATTGCACTTAAATTACTTGATCCGGTATCCTATTCAAGGATCGACCTTCACAATCCACGCCGGATACTCCGTGCCCTGGAGATAACCGAAAGCTCCGGCAGACCATACTCTTCGTTCCTCACGGCACCGGTGAGGCAGCGCGATTTCAGGATCATCAAAGCCGGACTGACACGGGAGAGAAGCGAACTGTACCGCAGGATTGACATGAGGGTTGACCGCATGATGGAAGAGGGGCTTGAGCAGGAAGCTGCCTCACTGATACGGTACAGGGGGCTGAATGCCCTTAACACCGTCGGCTACCGCGAAATGTTCAGATGGTTTGACGGAGAGGTCTCACGTGAAGAGGCAGTGATGCTCATCAGGAGAAACACAAGGCGCTATGCGCGAAAACAGCTTACCTGGTGGAACAGGGACAGCCAGATAAACTGGTTCGATGCGTCGGAGAGTGAGAAGATCATCTCATGGATTGAAAAGAGCCTGGATGAGTAACCAGGCCCGGTGGCCCTCTTTAATAATAACGTGGCGGTTGAGCTTGCGGGATCAGACCGGCTCCCTGAGCCTTCTGATTGTCTCAGCAGGGTCTGATGAAGAGAATACTGTACTGCCTGCAACAAGCACATCCACACCGGCATGCACAAGCATGGGGGCATTATGCAGATCCACACCGCCGTCTACCTCTATCAAAACCTCGTAGCCTCCCTCATCAATCATGCTTCTGAGTTCCCCTATCTTGTTGAAGCTGCCCGGAATGAAGGTCTGCCCGCCGTAGCCGGGGTTGACCGTCATCAGCAGAACCATATCAATATATGGAAGAATATCCTTTATGAGAATCACCGGAGAATGAGGATTCAGTGCCACCCCTGCCTTCATCCCGAGCCTGCGTATCTCGGTAACGGTCCGGTGAAGGTGGTTGCATGCCTCGAATTGTACAGTCAGGTATGAGGCGCCGGCATCCCTGAACCTTTCAAGATACCGGTCAGGATCAACTATCATCAGGTGTACGTCAAGCGGCTTTGATGCCAGGTCGCTAACCGCTTCCACTACCGGAAAACCAAATGAAATGTTGGGAACAAACAGACCGTCCATTATGTCAAGATGAATCCAGTCGGCTTCGCTGTCATTGATCATTTCAACCTCAGATGCAAGGTTGGCAAAGTCAGCGGCAAGTAGTGACGGTGCAACAAGGTGGCTCATAAGTCTAAGAATATCAGTTTTGTGATCAGCCCAGGTATGACTTGAGTATCCGGCTGCGGGTGGTGAACTGAATGCGCTTTATTGCCTTTTCCTTTATCTGCCTTACCCGCTCACGGGTGAGCTTCAGTTCTTCACCTATCTCTTCAAGGGTGAATGGGTGTTTCATCCCGATGCCGAAATAAAGCTTCAGCACCCTCGCCTCACGGGGCGACAGAGTGCTGAGGGCTTTTTCTATTTCATAGGATAACGATTCATTGATAAGGTTGCGGTCAGGGCTGGGCGTCTCCTCATTCTGCATCATGTCATACATGTTGTTGTCATCCTCAGCACTTAACGGGGCATCCATGCTCAGTGTGCGTCCGTTGGTCCGTATGGTCTCCTTGACATCCTCCGGAGCTATCTCAAGCAGCTCGGCAATCTCCTGCGCTGAAGGCTCCCGTTCAAATTCCTGTTCAAGCTTGGAGTAGGCCTTGTTGATGCGATTGATGGAGCCTATCTTGTTGACCGGCAGCCTTACAATCCTGGACTGTTCGGCAAGTGACTGAAGGATGGCCTGCCTGATCCACCAGACAGCGTATGAAATGAATTTGAAGCCCCTGGTCTCGTCAAAACGCTGGGCAGCCTTGATGAGGCCGAGGTTTCCTTCGTTAATGAGGTCAGGAAGTGTCATACCATGGTTCTGGTACTGTTTTGCAACGGAAACAACAAACCGCAGGTTGGCTTTCACAAGCCTTGCCAGGGCGTCATGGTCACCTGCACGTATGGCACGCGCCAGCATCACCTCCTCATCGGGTGAGATCAACTCAACCTTCCCTATCTCATGCAGGTACTTATCAAGAGAAGGGGTATCACGATTGGTAACCTGTTTGGTTATCTTTAACTGACGCATTTACAAGTAATTTGCGAACTTACTACCGTTTCTTTCTCCCTGAAGCTTACAATTTTACTAAAGTATTCTCAGATAAACAAGAGTTGTGTAGATTTTAATAATAATGTCCCCTGTAAAGGTATTTTTTCAACCATTCACCATTGGTCGTTGGAAAAGATAAAAGATCAGGAAGAACCGTGTTTCACTTTTTGTGCTGCAATTTGTATATTAAGTAATTATTACTTATAATTGCACCGAAATAATGACTCAGATCATTTACTCATTCAAAGGGAATCTTTCAAATTCCCCGCTTCATCAAAAACAATCAATATAATTCTTCTACATATTATCACATTATGCATGATATTCTTGAACTGAGCGAGATGCTGGTTCCCGAATTGAGGGAGATTGCCAGGCAGCTCAAAATTAAGAGGGTGGAACTACTTAAGAAGCAGGACCTTATCTACAAAATTCTTGATCAGCAGGCCATTGATGCTGCTGAGACACGCAAGACCGGCAGAGCTGAAAAACAGCCTTCTGACAAAAAACAGGATCAATCCGGTCAGCAAAAGAAGCAAAGAAAACCTGACAAAACCACGAAGAGTGCTGATCAGCGCCGCCAGCAGGGTCAGAAGGAGCAGCAGCAGGGGCAGCAACAACAACAGCAGCAGCAACAACAGCAGCAGCAACAGCAGCAACAGCAGCAACAACAGCAGCAGCAACAGCAGCAGCCAGGGCAGCAAGACCAGGAACAGCCTCCCAAATCGCAGCATGAACAGCAGCAAATGAAGTCCCATGACCAGAAAGAGCAGGCTCAGAAGGAGCAGGATAAGCAACAGCAGCAGGGACAACAGCAGAACAGGCAGCAGCAGTGGCAGCAGAATCGCGACAAGCGTCCACGCACTTTCAGGAATGATCAGCAGGGACAGCACAGGCATGACCAGAACCGCCAGCAGCAGAAGGCCAGGCATGACGAAGTGGCACAGACACCATCCCGGCAGTCACATCAACAGAACCGTGAACAAAGCTACCAGAATGAACATGGAGTACCACCTGCCGACAAGCTTCTACTTACCCGGGAAACAGGCACTGACAACGATCATTATCTCCTGAGGCTCCCTGAATCTGAAGGTGAAAGCCGGATCATCGGGGAGGCAGCAGCGCCTGATGGCATTGTGGTCATTCCACCGGCTACAGCCGAAGCCACTCTGTCACAGCCCGAGGTGCATGAGCCGGTCAAAGAGGAAAAGAAAGAAAAAATCTATGATTTCGAAGGAATAGTATCAAATACGGGTGTGCTGGAGATAATGCCCGACGGTTACGGGTTCCTCCGCTCGCCTGACTACAACTATCTCAGTTCACCTGATGACATATACGTATCACAGTCGCAGATAAAGCTCTTCGGCCTGAAGACCGGTGACACCATCAGGGGAACCATCCGTCCGCCACGCGAGGGCGAAAAATACTTCCCTCTCATCAAGGTTGAAGAGATCAATGGCCGTTCACCGGATTTCATCCGTGACAGGGTACCCTTTGATTTCCTTACTCCGCTCTTCCCCAATGAAAAATTTACGCTCTGCAGGCCGGGTGAAGGAAACCTGTCAGTACGCATCGTGGACATGTTCTGCCCCATAGGCAAGGGACAGCGCGGTCTTATCGTGGCGCAGCCAAAGACCGGCAAGACCATACTCCTGCAGGATATTGCCAATGCCATTGCCAAATTCCACCCGGAGGTCTATCTCATGATCCTTCTGATAGACGAGCGTCCCGAGGAGGTCACCGAGATGGCCCGCAATGTGAATGCAGAGGTTATTGCATCCACCTTCGATGAGCCGGCAGAGAGGCATGTGCGCATAGCAACCATCGTTCAGGAGAAGGCCAAGAGGCTGGTGGAGTGTGGTCATGACGTGGTCATTCTGCTTGACTCCATCACCCGTCTGGCAAGGGCATTCAACACCATCGCCCCGGCATCGGGCAAGGTGCTCTCAGGCGGTGTCGACTCCAACGCCCTCCACAAACCGAAACGCTTCTTCGGCGCAGCCCGTAACATTGAAAACGGCGGCTCACTGACCATCATCGCCACGGCACTCACTGACACAGGATCGAAGATGGACGATGTCATCTTTGAAGAGTTCAAGGGAACAGGCAACATGGAGCTCCAGCTTGACCGCAAGCTCTCCAACAGGAGGATATTCCCGTCAATTGACATACCGGCTTCAAGTACCAGACGTGAGGACCTTCTTCTGGACAAGAACATGCTTAACAAAATATGGATACTCCGCAACTACCTCACTGACATGAACTCAGTGGAAGCCATGGAGTTCCTGCGTGACCGCATCTCGCAGACACGCTCAAACGAAGAGTTCCTCATTTCAATGAACAGCGAGTAAGATTCTCGTAAAAAATGAGTACATTTGCACTTTATTTTTCGAAAGGTTAATTGATCAATTATTACTTATAATCAGAAATGGCAAAGAAAAAATTTATCACTTGTGACGGCAACCAGGCCGCATCGCACATAGCCTATATGTTCAGCGAGGTAGCCTGCATCTATCCTATTACTCCCTCCTCCACCATGGCAGAATACATTGATGAGTGGGCAGCACACGGACTGAAGAACATGTTCGGTGAAGAGGTAAAGGTTGTTGAGATGCAGAGCGAAGCCGGTGCCGCAGGAGCAGTACACGGTTCGCTTCAGTCAGGAGCACTGACATCTACCTTCACCGCATCACAGGGGCTTCTCCTCATGATTCCCAACATGTATAAAATGTCAGGCGAACTCCTTCCGGCAGTGTTTCATGTCAGCGCACGTACGGTTGCTGCACATGCACTCTCAATCTTCGGTGACCATAGTGACATCTATGCCACCCGCCAGACAGGTTTCGCAATGCTGGCTACCGGCAGCATTCAGGAGATAATGGACCTTGCAGGTGTCGCACACCTTGCAGCCATCAGGGCAAGAGTTCCCTTCCTCCATTTCTTCGACGGATTCCGTTCATCACACGAGATCCAGAAGATTGAGGAGATAAGCATTGAGGATATGAAAAAGCTTGTTGACAAGGATGCTCTCGCAGCATTCCGTCAGAGAGCCCTCAATCCCTGCAAACCGGTTATCAGGGGAACAGCTCAGAACCCTGACATCTTCTTCCAGGCTAAGGAGGCATCAAACCGCTTCTACACCAACCTTGACGATACAGTCAATGAGTACATGCAGAAGATCACCCAGATCACCGGGCGTACCTACAAGCCGTTTACCTATTACGGTGCACCTGATGCAGAAAACATTATCATTGCCATGGGGTCTGTCACGGAGACTATCAAGGAAGTCATTGATTATCTTGCAGAAACAAAGGGCGAGAAACTCGGGCTTATCAGTGTCCACCTCTACAGGCCCTTCTCAGCAAAATACCTCTTCAATGTCCTGCCGGAGAGTGTCAGGCGTATTACTGTTCTTGACCGTACGAAGGAGCCCGGAGCCAACGGTGATCCGCTCTATCTCGACGTCAAGGATGTATTCTACGGCAAGAAGAATCAGCCGGAAATCATCGGCGGACGCTACGGTCTCAGCTCGAAGGATACCACTCCTGCACAGATGATCTCGGTTTTTGAGAACATGAAGAAGGAGAAGCCCATGAACCAGTTCACTGTGGGAATCGTTGACGACGTGACCTTCAGGTCGCTGCCGCAGCTTCCCGAGATCAACGTGAGCCACAAGGGTACCTATTCGGCCAAGTTCTACGGTATTGGCTCTGACGGTACAGTGGGCGCCAACAAGAACTCTATCAAGATCATAGGTGACACAACCGATAAGTATTGCCAGGCTTACTTCGCATATGACTCAAAGAAATCGGGAGGTGTGACAACATCACATCTCCGTTTCGGTGATCATCCCATCCGTTCGCCCTATCTTGTCAACACTCCCGATTTCGTGGCGTGCCACGTACCGGTTTACCTTGACAAGTATGACATGCTTAAGGGTCTCAAGAAGGGAGGCACCTTCCTCCTGAACTCCATCTGGGATGTTGAAGAGACAAAGAGCAAGCTGCCTGATCACATGAAGAAGTATCTCGCAGAAAACAATATCAATTTCTACATCATCAATGCAACCAGAATTGCTGAAGAACTGGGCCTGGGCACAAGGACAAACACCATCATGCAGAGCGCCTTCTTCAAGGTATCGGAAGTAATTCCCTACAAACTTGCTGTTGACGAGATGAAGAATGCCGTCATTACTGCTTATGGCAGAAAGGGCGAGAACGTTGTGAAGATGAACAATGACGCCATCGATCGCGGTGGTGACGTTACCAGGGTTGAAATACCTGCAGAGTGGGCCGGCATAAAGGTGGCTGAAGTGAAGGAAGAGACCGGCAAGCCTGCATTCATACGTGATGTTGTTGATGTCATCAACGGCCAGAGGGGTGATGATCTCCCGGTCAGCGCGTTTGTCGGACGAGAAGATGGCACATTCCCCTCAGGAACAGCAGCATATGAAAAGCGCGGAATTGCTGTCAACGTGCCTGAGTGGCAGGTAGACAACTGTATACAGTGCAACCAGTGCTCCTATGTCTGTCCGCACGCTGCAATACGTCCCTTCCTCCTGACTGACGAGGAGCTTGCAGCAGCGCCTGAAGGTACGGTCGCAAAACAGGGTATTGGCAACACCAAGGGCTATAAGTTCAAAATACAGGTAAGTGTCTATGACTGTACCGGCTGCGGCAACTGTGCCGATGTATGCCCCTCAAAGGAAAAGGCACTTATCATGAAGCCTCTGGAAACACAGCTTGCAGAAGCTGACAGGTGGACCTATATGCATGAAAAGGTCGGTTATAAAGATACCGTGGTTGACAAGTACGCCAACGTCAAGAACTCTCAGTTTGCACAGCCGCTCTTCGAGTTCTCCGGAGCATGTGCCGGATGCGGTGAGACACCTTATATCAAGGCTATCACCCAGCTTTTCGGTGACCGCATGGTCATCGCCAACGCCACAGGTTGTTCATCAATTTATGGCGGTTCAGTTCCTTCAATGCCTTATACCGTGAATAAGAACGGTCACGGTCCGGCATGGGCCAATTCACTGTTCGAAGACAACGCTGAGTATGGCCTTGGCATCAGGCTGGGAGCAACGAAGATCAGAGACCGGATTGAGCGCCTGATGAAGGAGAGCCTCGGTAACGGACTTGCACCGGAGACCGTGGCAGCATTCAATGAGTGGATTGCCGAAAAGGATAACACAAAGGCCACCAGGGCTGTTTCGGAAAAGGTTATCGCAGCTTGCGAAAAGGATAAGGCTCCTGTTTGCAGGGAGATCCTGGGACTGAAAAGCTACCTGGTCAAGAAGTCGTTCTGGGTGTTCGGCGGTGACGGATGGGCTTATGACATAGGTTATGGCGGCCTTGACCACGTACTCGCCTCAGGCGAAAACATCAACGTTCTCGTGCTTGACACTGAAGTCTACTCCAATACCGGAGGCCAGGCTTCGAAGTCGACACCTGCAGGCGCTGTTGCCAAGTTTGCCGCCTCCGGCAAGAAGATTCGCAAGAAGGACCTCGGGCATATGGCCATGACCTATGGATATGTATATGTGGCACAGGTTGCAATGGGCTCGAGCCAGAGCCAGTACCTCAAGGCTATACGTGAAGCTGAGGAGTACCCCGGTCCGTCACTCATAATCGCCTACTCACCCTGTATCAACCACGGCCTCCGCAAAGGCATGGGCAAGACACAGCAGCAGGCCAGGGACGCAGTTGAAGCAGGATACTGGCACCTTTACAGGTTCGATCCGCGCCTTGAAGCTGAGGGCAAGAACCCGTTCCAGCTCGACTCAAAGGAGCCCGACTGGAGCAAATTCCAGGAGTTCCTCAAGTCAGAGGTGCGCTACACATCGCTTATCAAGGACTTCCCCGGCGAGGCAAAGGTGCTGTTCAGGCAGGCAGAGGAGAACGCAAAATGGAGATACAACAACTACAAGCGCCTCTCTCTGCTGGAGTATGGCAACACATCCGCAGAAACTGAAACCAAAACAGAATAAAGCTGTTATATAACGAAGAGAGAGCCGGCCAGTGCCGGCTCTCTCCTGTTTATAAAGGAAAACCGGTATCTTTGCACCCGGCATAATACCGGCTGAACAGAGCGGCATAAAGCCGGAACAGAATGGGCAAAATGGGCAGAGCGCTGGCAATAGACTACGGAAGGAAGAGATGCGGAGTGGCAGTCACTGATCCGGCAAGGATCATAGCCTCTCCCCTGCTGACCGTTCCGTCAGGAGAGCTGGAGGCTTTTCTGCGCGAATATATCCCGCAGGAAAACGTAACGGACGTCATTATCGGTTACCCGGTGACCATGAACAATCTGCCAAGCGAAAGCGTTAAATACATTGATCCGTTCATTGCCCGGTTCAGGAAAATCTTTCCGGAAATACCCCTGCACCTGGCTGATGAACGATTCACCTCACAGATGGCATTGCAGACAATGATTGAAGGAGGAGTAAGCAAAAGCGGAAGGCGTGACAAGGGCATGGCTGACCGTATCAGCGCTTCCATTATCCTCCAGTCATGGCTGACAGGCCGGGAAAACAAAAACAGGAACTGAAACAGAGATGACTTACCCTATCTATGTATACGGACATCCCGTCCTGAGAAAGGTGGCACAGGAAATAGAGAGAGGTTACCCTGACCTTGACAGGTTCATTGAAGATATGTTTGAAACCATGTACGAGTCTGACGGTCTTGGCCTTGCTGCCCCACAGATTGGTAAGTCAGTCAGGCTTTTCGTCATTGACGGTGAACCTCTTGCCAAAGATCACCCTGAGATGAAGGAATTCAAAAAGGCCTTCATCAACCCGCAGGTGGTTGAACGCAAAGGCGCCATAGTGCCTGTGAACGAGGGGTGCCTGAGCCTGCCGGGTCTTCATGAGGAGGTAGACCGTGAGTCAGAGATACGTATACAGTACTATGACCAGCAGTGGAACTATCATGACGAGGTCTACACCGGCTACAAGGCCAGGATCGTGCTTCATGAGTATGATCATCTTGACGGAATTCTCTTTCCTGACAGGCTGAGTCCTCTTCGGCGACGCCTGATGAAAGGCAAACTGAATGACATCAGCAGGGGAAAATTTGAAGCCACGTACCGCACTGTGCTCCCAAACAGCAGGTAAATATCCTGCCATTGATCCGTATTGACATATTTCTTAACTTACATGGGTCTTAATGCTGCTGACCCGTGTATTTCAGGGATATACCGTTCCTGAGGCTAACCATGCCGCTGTGTGCCGGAGTAATCATGGCAGAATACCTGCATGGTATTGCCCTGATTGTGGCAATCGTAGCTATTATTGCGCTCACCCTGATGACTGTAAGGCTGTTGTATGCCGGGTACCGTTCTGACATCCTCTTCGGCGTATGCCTGATCCTTTTTATGATGACCGCCGGCTACCTGCTACGCACCTGGGAATACAGCAGGCTGAGCGACCTTGGCAGTTACCGGCAGGAGGTGACAGTACGTCTGTCGGGCTATCCTGACCCGGGCAACAGCGGCTGGTCCCTGAAAGCACGCATTGTCAGCATCAGGTCAGGTGATACGGTAACCGCGCCACGGGGCTCAATTCTTCTATGGTTCATGGGTGACACCGTTCCTTCCGCCTGGAAGCCCGGTGACCTGGCAACAGTGTATGTCAGGCCGTTGCCGGTGAAGAACAACGGCAATCCATGCGAATTCAACTATCGGCGTTACCTCGAAGGACAGGGGGTCAGGTATATGGCGTTCTTCAGGGCAGATGACATCAGGGCTTTCGTTCCCGGCGCCAGCCGGACAGTCCGGGAAAGATCGCTCATCGCTGCACATGGCATGATTGATCTTTTTCGCCGGGCCGGCCTGGAGGGTGAGACACTTGGTCTTATCACTGCCCTTACAATAGGCGACAAGGAGCTCCTTGACAAGGAACGGCTGACAAGCTTCTCAAGGACAGGTGCAATGCATATAATGGCAGTGTCAGGTCTCCATGTGGGCATGATAAGCATGGCCCTCTCCTGGCTCCTCTTCTTCCTGCGCCGACGGCTGAAGAAGGTGAGAGCGCTGATCATCATCCCCGCGCTGTGGGGCTTTGCGTTCATAACGGGCCTCACCCCCTCAGTTCTCAGGGCAACCATTATGTTTACCTTCCTTCAGGCAGGCAATATTCTCAACCGGCCGGCCGCGGGGATGAACAACCTGCTGGCTTCGGCCTTTATAATCATCGCCGCCCACCCTTCAGTCATTTTCGAGGCGGGATTCCAGCTCTCCTACCTCGCCGTGATCTTCATCATTGCATTCTACGCTCCGCTTTACAGGCTGGTGAAACTCAGGAATCGTGTTGCCGATTACCTGTGGCAGATGACAGCGGTGTCACTGGTAGCCCAGGCAGGGACAATGGCACTGTCAGTCAGGCTCTTCAACATCTTCCCCCTGATGTTTCTTCTTACCAACATAGTGGTAATCCCGGTCTCGTTCGTGGTGCTGATACTGGCAATGCTCCTGCTTGTATCCTCTCCCGTTCCGGCGCTGGCATCATTCTTTGCCATGCTGCTTGACCATCTGGCTCGTTTCACCCTCAGCTTCACCGGAATGGTAAGCTCGGCTGAACATGGTGTGATAACAGGTATTGGCATGTCAGCTGCCGAGACCATCATGATGACCCTGACGTTAGCCCTTCTCCTTGCCGCACTCCTGCGCACAGCCCGGGTAACCCTCAGGCCGTTCCTGGTTGCCATGATGCTTCTGCTGACATGCAACACCATCAAGACAGCACAGGAGATGCATCGCGAAAGGCTGATCACCTACAATATAAGGGGAGAGAGGCTAAAGGTACGGCAACACGGCAGAGTGCTTCTGGTGCCGTCATCTGCCGGCGGCACTCCGTCTGAGGTGCAGAAGCATGCCTGTACCCGGGGACTAAAGATCAGGGTCATTGAACCGGGGTAACATTTCTTTTGTATAACTTTGCCCTGTTTTATTGTTCCAGATATGAGAATAGTTATCGCCGGTGCAGGAGAGGTGGGAACACACCTTGCCAAGATGCTCTCGCAGAGTGAACATGAGATCATACTCATTGATCCGGCCGTGGAGCGTCTCAAACCCGTTGACGCAGCAATTGACGTGCTGACCTATGAGGGATCAGCCACATCCATAAACATACTCAAGGAGGCAATCAAGAAGAACACCGATCTCTTTATTGCGGTTGCCCATTACGAAGACACCAACATTACTTCCGCCATCCTTGCCAAGAAGCTTGGCGCGCGTAAGGTGATAGCCCGCATAGACAATATGGAATACCTTGAGCGGAACAACAAGGAGTTCTTCCGTGAGATGGGAATTGACCACCTGATATACCCTGAGCTCATCGCCGCCAAGGAGGTTATCAGCCTTTTGAAAGAGACAGGTACCACTGAATTCATTGACTTTGCCGGTGGTCTGCTCTCACTCTATGTTCAGAAGCTGGAGAAGAACGCACCGGTGCTTAACCGCACCCTTGAGGAGGTGACCAACTCCCTGGGATCGATAAAGTACCGTGCCGTGGCAATCAAGAGAGATGAGAAGACTATCATCCCCCACGGGAGGGAGGAGTTTAAGGAGGGTGACCTGGCATTCGTGATCTCGACCCGTGACGGTATCTCTGACCTGATGAAGTTTTCCGGGAAGAAGAACATTCAGGCAAAGAGCATCATGATCCTCGGCGGCAGCCGGATAGGCAGGCATATTGCACTGAAGCTGCAGTATGACTGCCAGGTGAAGCTGATTGACATAGACATGGATAAATGCCGTGACCTCGCCGAGGCGCTCGAGGAGACCCTCGTCATCAATGGTGACGGCAGGAACGGTGACCTGTTAGCCGAAGAGGGCCTCCGGAATATGGATGCCTTCGTGGCGGTGACCGGTAATTCCGAGACAAATATCCTTGCCTGCCTGCTGGCTAAAAAAATTGGTGTAATGAAGACCATCGCCGAGGTGGAGAATATGGAATATATCAACCTGGCCGAGAACTCAGGCATTGACACCATCATCAACAAGAAGATTGCCACTGCCAGCCGTATCTTCAGGCACACCATGAACCCCAACGTCACACAGGTAAGGATGATGACAGGGACAGATGCCGAAGTGATAGAATACAATGTGCCTGAGAATGCACGAATCACCGGGGGCCCGCTCAAGCTGATCGATTTCCCCAAGGATGCCATCGTTGGCGGAGGGATACGCAACTATAAACCATATATTGCAACGGGTGATACCGTGATAGAGGCCAATGACAAGGTGGTGGTCTTTACACTGGTGTCAGCCTTCGAAAAGCTGAACAGGTTCTTCACAGGAGACCGGCACTAGAACCAGTGGCGGGTTGTTGGCAACCGGTTTGTGCCAGAAACAGCCCGGCAGTTACAATTATCCAGAAATATGCGAAGTCATTGAGGTAACCGGCTTGCGACACATTCAGCCCGACAGTTACAATTACCCCGAAACATGCGAAGTTCTTGAGGTTACCGATCCGTGACAGAAACAGCCCGGCAGTTACAATACCTCCACTGCCGGTGATTCAGTATTCGAGTATACCCTTCCCCTGTCTCAGTATGACAGGCTCAGGACCTGTGCAATCGACTACTGTTGAGGGTTCATTGCTTCCAATGCCGCCATCAACAACCAGGTCGGCAAAGTCATCATAATTTTCGTGAATCAACTCAGGGTCAGTAATATTCTCTATTATCTCATCATCATGTATTGATGTGGTCATCAGGGGCCGTCCCAGGTCACGCACTATTGCCATGATGATGCTGTTGTCAGGTATGCGGATGCCCAGCGTCTTCTTTTTGTGTCTGAACATTGCAGGTATCTGGTTGTTTGCCTTCACGATGAAGGTAAACGGGCCCGGCAGGTTGCGCTTGAGCAGTCTGAAAAGGTTATTGTCATGAATGACTGTGTATTCAGAGAGCTGGCTCATCGACTCAAAAATCATTGACATGTCGGGATTTCCCGGATTAAGCCCCTTGAACCTTGCAATCCTGTCAATTGCCTTTGATGCCCTGATGTCACATCCAATGGCATAAATGGTGTCGGTAGGGTAAATGACCACGCCGCCCTGTTCCAGGACGAACGTCACCCTTCGCACATAAGCAGGGTTCGGATTTTCCGGGTATATCTTTATCAGCATCGCTTTGGTAAAGTGACGGCAAATATATAAACTTCTGATGAGAGGGATAAAAAAAAGAAGGGTAAGCTGCTCATATCGCACCGCTACAACCTTCTACCCTTGCTGCCTTCCGACCCTGGGGGAGTTCAAAGGGAGCTGGTCGTATGAGACTTACCCCGCACAAAAATAGTACTTTCTGCGGCAAGCACCAAATGTTGATCCACAATCCGGTGATTTCCCATTCACGCAAATAAAGTATATTTGCTTCTGTAATCTGAAAAACGCAATAAAATGGAAAAGAAAAGGTCAGTCTGGAAAGAAACCCTAAACTACGGTATCATCTACGGTCTCATCATGGTAGTCTTCTCGGTCTTAACCTACATGTTTGATTTAACCCTGAAGACGTGGATTATCTGGCCAAGCCTGCTTCTGAGCATCATTGTCCTCTTTTTCCTTCTTCGCTCGTACCGTGACCACTACAACAGCGGCTACATCTCATATGGCAAGTCATTGGGAGCTGGAGTTGTAATCACTGTTTATGCAGCTGTCATAACAGCAATATATATATATGTGCTCTATGCCTTTATTGATCCGGGCCTGATTGACAAGTCGCTGGCCCTGGCTGAGGCGAAGTTGGCTGAGAGAGGTATCCCCGAAGCAGCCATAGAACAGGGATTGGCGGTGCAGGCAAAAATGATGACACCCTGGTTCACCTCTCTCATGAGCATGGTCACCAATATCTTTTACGGTTTCATTCTGTCGCTGATTGTGTCACTGTTTATTATGAAGAAAGGCAATCCACTCCTCGACGAGCTGGATGAAGAACCACAGCAGTAGTATGGATCTGACCATTGTAGTTCCCGCTTATAACGAAGCGGAGTCGCTGCCGGAACTGGCTGAGTGGATTGAGAGGGTTTGTACCGGGTCATCAATCGGTTACGAGTTAATCATTATTGACGACGGCAGCTCGGATGGGACCTGGGATGCGGTTAAGCGCATCTCAGCCGCCAACAGCCGGGTAAAGGGAGTCCGTTTCCGCCGCAATTACGGCAAGGCAGCAGCCCTCCAGACTGGCTTCGAGGCTGCCTCAGGCAATGTGGTTATTACCATGGATGCTGATCTTCAGGATAGTCCTGATGAGATTCCCGGATTGGTGAAGATGATCTGCGAAGAGGGTTACCATGTGGTCTCCGGATGGAAAAAGAAGAGGTATGACCCTTTTGTCAAGCGAATCACTTCCAAACTATACAACTACACTGCAAGGAGATTCTCCGGAATAAAGCTGCACGACTTCAACTGCGGGCTGAAGGCTTATGCTGGTGAGGTGGTTAAGAGTATTGAGGTTTACGGTGAGATGCACAGGTATATCCCGATGCTGGCGCGTGAGGCAGGCTTCAGGAATATAGGCGAGAAGGTGGTACAGCACCAGGCCCGTAAGTATGGAACCACCAAGTACGGTCTTGACAGATTCCTGAAGGGTTATCTTGACATGCTGACAATAAGCTTTATAACGAGGTTTGGCAAGAGCCCCATGCACTTCTTCGGCTCTCTGGGAACGCTGATGTTCATTGCCGGGTTCATCATGGCCGCCTGCCTTGGCATCAGAAAGCTCTCGTTTGTTCATCAGGGCCTGAGGGCGCCGCTCGTTACTGACAGTCCTTACTTTTACATTGCGCTGGCAGTGATGATAATCGGTTCTGTATTCTTTGTCACCGGGTTTCTTGCCGAGCTGCTTAACCGCCGGTCACCTGACCGCAACCAGTACCTTGTAAAGGAAAAACTGAATATCAGTTAGCAGTCACTCTGCAACTGAGATAAGTCGCTAATTTGCTGTATACCAAGCATTTTGTAGCTGACGTCTGATTGCCGGCTGCTGCTGGCAGCTTCTGCCTGATGCTAATCCCCCCGCTGCTACCTGCTGACTGCCGGCTGCGGGCTGCTGATTCCCAACTGCCTGCTACTGCGGGTTGCTGACTGCCGTCTGCCGGCTAACTGCCGGCTGATTATTACCTCGCGCGCTGAACCTCTCTCACGAGGCTGTGGAGCGCCTCTGTAAGCCTGCTCCACGAGTACTCCTTTTTCTTCTCTTCTATTCCTGCTTCAAACCTCTTCTCATCGCCGCTGAAGAAATCGCATATAGCTCCGGCAATTGCAACAGGATCAGGCTCAACAACATATCCACTGACTCCATCCGGTACTATCTCAGCCAGTCCCCCCACATTCGTAACAATCATCGGCTTGTTGAAGTGATATGCTATCTGAGTAACACCGCTCTGGGTGGCGCTCTTATAAGGTTGCACCACCAGCGAGGCTGCTGAGAAGTAATACTTGACCTCATCATCACTGATGAAGTGGGAGTGGAAGATGATTCTGTCGCCTGTTCCGAGCTGGCTGAGGAGATCGAAATAAGGCTTCTTGCTCTCGTAGAACTCACCTGCAACGATAAGCTTCACGCCGAGGTCCCGGACACACTTCTCAGCCATGGCCCTCAGAAGCAGGTCAAGCCCCTTGTACTCCCTTATAAACCCGAAGAAGAGGATGT
>Ga0302237_1000403_pt1 | contig 40308 bp, 25 predicted proteins | sample AAG_UR_Ala_MG_FD_193530 | JGI IMG/M metagenome (GOLD analysis project Ga0302237, IMG submission 193530) | Enriched activated sludge microbial communities from anaerobic digester in WTTP, New Holstein, Wisconsin, United States - AAG_UR_Ala | ecosystem: Engineered > Bioreactor > Anaerobic >... | reverse complement strand
GCCTGCGGCCTTGGAGACATCAGTATCTGCACCCGCGATAAGGCGACTGACACACAACCGGATAAGGTTCATGGCACACTCGCTTGAATACTGGCACCCGTGGATATTTATAAATGACTGGATCTTTCGGATAAGAACCAGGAGCGGCTTGCGGATGAAGATGCAGCTGGCCATTTACGTAGCACGTGTGTTGACCAGGCGATTCCTGCCTGTCGGAAGACTACTTTCAGGTAAGGCCTCATGAAATACACCCTGCCCCTTGATGGAACAGTAATACTGGAATCAGCTGCCGTGCCGTCGGTCAGGGAGCCTGCTTACAAGGGTTTAAACTGGCAGGCGAGCGAAACGGAATATGCAGTACAGGTTGAGGGGGTAGGTGATTTTCATGTTTTCGGAGGAAGAGAAGTTACTTTTTGCCCCGTTCCCGGGGCTGACCCTGACTGGGTTCGGCTGTACCTTAATGGTTTGGTGCTGGTGGCTTTGCTGCACCAGAGGAAGGTCATCAGCTTCCATGCCAGCAGTTTTATCTACGGCGGGCGCTGTGTGATGATTTTAGGTGAGACTGGTGCGGGGAAAACCTCGTTAACGGTAGCCTTTGCCGTTAAAGGCGCAGGGTTTATGTCGGATGACCTGACACCTGTGGCATTCAGGGAGAACGTGCCTCATATCTGGTCGCTGAGCAGGAAGATTAAACTTCGCGCGGATTCGATAGAGCAGCTTGAAATCGGCAGGGGGAACCTGTCAGAGGCAGAATCCGGAACAGGAAAGAAGTACCTGCATATAGAGAAAGGAGCGGAAGAGAATCACAGGCTTGATGTAATTGTGAAGATAGAAACCGGGGATGTTGAAGAGCCGGTTTTTATTAATCCCTTGCCTTCAGAAAAATTTGCCCTTCTGCGCAGCGAGGTCTGCTCCTGGGAGATACTGGCCGGCATGCCGGAGACAGAGGCTGCTTACCTTCAGCAACTGGTGCAGATACTGGAGCAGGTACATTTTGTAAAGGTTATCCGTCCTCCCATGATCACGATCGCCGGGATGCATTATTCAATGAAACTGTACCTGGATAGTCTGTCATAATTTACTTCGATACAAGGCTTTGTCGGGAAGGGCAGATAAATTTCTTAAACTCAGCGGCAGGGAGAAGATGCTCTTCCTTGAGGCGGTGGTTCTCCATCTGTGGATCGGACTGCTGCTGAAGGTCATACCGTTTAAACGTATCCCGCGGTTTTTCGCAAGTCTAAAGTCGAAAGTCGAAAGTCCGGATGCGAAGGTTATTGAACTGATCAGGGATGCGGTAGCGAGGGCAAACCGGGTGTCACCCTGGAGAAACAGGTGCCTGGTCAGTTCGCTGGCTGGGCGGTGCATGCTCCGGAGCCGGAGAATACAATCTCAGATTTCTTTAGGTGTGGCCAAAGACACCGGCGGCAGGACGGTGGCACATGCATGGCTTATTTCAGGCGGTCTTGAGATCGTACCCTCCGGCGGACGCTTCCATGAATTGTATCAATTCTGAAAAACAATTCCTTTTTTCGGGCGTTAATATCTAAATATCTGAAATTTTATACTGAAAGTTGTTTGCGTATTATTTAAAATGTATTACTTTGCATTCGAATAGGCGGAAATGAAGACAACAGATACTAAAAAGAAAGTCTGGGTTAAACCGGAGGTTCACGTTCTGAACATAAATAAGGATACCTTCAGCGGAAGTATTTCAGGACCCGAAAATCCAGCACAAAACACAGGTGGGAGTCCTCCCAAAAAAGTCTGATATTCACAATTTTTGATTAACCATCCGATCTTTTTCCTTAAAGAATTTACTCAAAGTATGGTTTGTGGCACTATGTGACAGTGCCTGGACCGTTCATCCTTTTTTACAGTAGAAAAATGACTCATGATATTGGGTTCAGTTTCATTTAAGTCAGAAACTAACAAATTGCGGGTTTCTGATGACATTTCAGAAACTGTTGTCCGTGATAGCCTTTCTTTTAATCAGGTTCAGGGTACCGGATTAACCGGTGGATATTTTACAGCCTCAGGATTACCCTACAGTCATGAGGACTTTTATTTTTCTGATCCTATCAAAAATATCCTGGTGCTGATGTCAGGCTCTGTCTACAACATAGCCGATCTTGTTACCGAGGACGGTCCGGAACGGAAACTCCCACTCCCGGAGCTCATTGCTTTGCTGTTTTTGAAACGGGGTCCTGAATTTATCAGGGACCTCAACGGCGATTTTACTGTTTACATAGAACTGTCCGCAAAAAAAGAGGCCTGGCTCTTTCGCGATCATGTCGGCATACGACCTTTAGCCTACGCGGCAGATGAGTCATCTTTGTATTTTTCATCTGATTCCACCGCTCTTGCGCGGCATCTTTCCGGTGACTCTGACCTTGATCCCGAGTATCTCATGGACAGTTTCAAATACGTTGACCTCAGGAGGACGCCCATAAATAGGGTAAAAAAACTGCCTCCGGGTCATTTTCTCAGATATTCTGACGGAAAGGCTGAAGTTAAAAGGTATTGGGATCCGGGAAAGGTCAGGAAAGATAAATTACTTACCCATGACCGGATGCTCAGGGAACTTAAGGCCCTGCTTGCGGATGCCGTAAAGATCCGGTGTGACAGTCGTTTTATTGCCGGCGCACATGTCAGCGGAGGACTCGATTCGGGGATAGTAGCTGCACTTGCCAGAAGCGGCTATTCTCACCAGGGAAATTTTTACGGCTTCTCATGGTCTCCTGCAGAATTCGTTCCGGATGACTCCGGACATGACGAGAGAGACCTGGTGCGCAGTTTCTGCAAGGGGAAACTTATCACTCCTATTTTCTCTGACCTTGATGCGGAAAACTTTATAGCGGAGACAGCCAATAATCACACCGGTCGTATCTATTTCTCAGAGAACAGGGTGATTAAACAGGCTTCGGAAAGAGGTGTGAACCTGATATTCAGCGGTTGGGGCGGAGACGATTTTATCAGCACCGCAGACCGTGGCATCGAGATTGATCTCCTCCGGGCACTTAGGCTGCGGTTGTTTTTCAGGAGGAATCCCATTATACCTTTCAGGAAATTCGTAAAGTACTTACTGTCATATGTTCTTTACCCTTATTTCGGAGTCCTGCCTAAGTCTGTAAGGAGGTTTTTCAAAGAGAGGGCTCGCTATCTGAAGAAACCGTTCAGAAAGAGCGACCGGAGGGCTGTGAGGTACTTCTACTTCTTCAGGTCGAGACGACAGTTGCATCTGAGGCTCCTTGCGCTTTATCATATACAGGAAAGATGTGAGAGTTGGTCTGTATACGGATACCGGCACGGAATTGAATACCGTTATCCACTGCTGGATAAACGTATCATTGAATACATGCTTGCAGTACCCTCGGAACTGCTCTGCAAGACTGATTATTACAGGCCGTTGTTAAGGGAGATAAGTGAGAATATCCTTCCTGGTGAGGTTCGTTTCAACTGGTCAAAGGACGATTATGTTTTCCAGGCTCACATGAAGGAGCTATACAAGGAGGCAGCAACTGAACTAATAGGTGAATTGCCAGAGTGGAAATTGAATAAAGAATTGTCATTTATTGATTATAAACTGCTTGAGGAGGATCTTTCGAAGATCGGCCGTTCGGGAACAGGGCGCGATGCTGAAATTCTCTTCCGCTCGTTGGTGTTCATCAAGGCCGCCCATTCATTTTTAATTGAGTTTAAAAAGCAAGCCAGTTTGAATTCTTACAAATGATGGCAGAAACATTGGTACAGGGTCCACCTGAAGAGCAGGAGATTTGTGTGAAATGCGGTTTCTGCTGTGACGGAACCATATTCGGGCATGCACATCTCAAGCCTGGTGAGAAGGCAAGTATTCCTGAAAAGCTGCGTATAAATATCTATATTGAGAATGGGGAGGAATATTTTCCTCAGCCCTGTCCCTATTTTGAGGGTAAATGTACTATTTACAACCAGTGCAGGGCTGAAATCTGCGGCACTTACCGGTGTCAGCTGCTGAAGGATCTGGCAACCGGTCTTATTAATAACAGCGAGGCTTTGAGAATTGTTACCGGAGCGGTGGAGATGAAGAATTCAATTATTAATGAGTACAAGAGGATTGACGGGAAGGGGGAAGCAATTTCTTTCAGGCAGCTGCTTGTGAAGCTTGGCAAATTGCGGAAAGCATCGGAAAGAAACGGGTTGGTGAACCCGGATATTGATCTGCTCATTGCCAGGTGCAATATCTTTGAGGCATTGCTGATAAAAAACTTCCATTCAGCAGATGATTTTGAGAAACTTGTGATGAAATAAATCTGAATGTGTGATGGAGAAAGATGCCACTAAATCAAATAATAAGGAAAAACCGACTACAGGGCGCCGGTTGACGGTGTCGTCGGCTTCCAGGACGAAATACGTCCGAAACTGCAAAACAATATCAGGGAGTCTGCACGATGAGCTGGTAATGATGGATCTGGAGCAGGGTAAGTATTTCTCTCTGAATCCGGTTGCAACACGTATATGGTCTTTGCTTGAAAGACCTGTTACAGTTGAAGCACTGTGTGATGAGCTGCAGCAGGAGTATGAGGTAGGACATAAAACTTGCTTTAATGAGGTGAAAGAATACATTAATGAAATGCTGAGGTTAAGGCTTGTCTTTGAATTGAAATAATTGCTGAGTCAGGCTGAATGTTAAATTTATCTAATTGACTTATAGTTAATGATAATTCTCTTTTTATTGGGTTATATTCTATGAATCTTTGTGATCTGTCTAAATTAATTGCTAAATTTGTAAGGTAGTGTTAATCTGCTAATACTAAATAAATGAAAAGGTCTCTCGGTTTTCTGGCGATACTCTTTGGAAGAGTTCATTCTGTTTTAATACTTGTGGTCATACTTCTGCTGGCGGGTTCAGGACCGGCATTTTCGCAGGCCTGCGCACAGGACCAAACAGCTGCAGATTTTAACCAGGGGACAACGGGGACTAATATTTCAATTGTGCCATTAGGTGATGGTGCGGTAAGCCTTATGCCATTAATTTATGAACAGTTTACAGGGTCAGTAGTACCCACCGGGTGGCAAAGTTTTGCCTGGTCATCGGGCGGAACTTCTACAGTATCCGGAGGCGTGGTTTCGGTAACCGGAGCCAGGTTGAACAGTGTTCCCTCATCAGTAAATTACAATCAGGGCACTTCCATGGAATTCATTGCCACCTTAGGAGCTGAAGCGTATCAAAATATTGGGTTTGGGGCCGGAACAGATGCAACTGATGACAATGGGATATACAAGGGAACAAATCCATTTGCTACATTTTCAACCTGGAATACTACAAATACATTATACGCTCGTGTATATGATGGTTCCAGCATTGAAAATGTGAGTATTACCGGTCTGACTAATCCTATCGGGGGAACGTTTACATTCCGTATTGACTGGCTTGCTGACGGAAGCTTTCAATTTTATGTCGATGGTGAATTAAAGCATACCTCAACATACACTATTACGGACGCAATGAGGCCTGCCATAAGTGATTACACCAATAATGCCACAGCCCTTCTTGTAGACAGGATTATTCTGACCCCTTATCCTTCTCCCGGGATATATGAATCCAGGATTTTTGATGCAACCCAGCTGATTCAGTGGCAGGAAGTAATATGGAATTCAGATATACCTACCGGTACGAGTCTTGAGATTTATGTACGCGGGGGCAATACTTCCACGCCAGACGGAACATGGACAAGCTTTACCCTGGTGCCATCCTCGGGGACAAACCTGGGAATGGAAAGCAGATATATACAATATCAGGCAATTTTCGAAACCACTAACAACATTTTTTCTCCTGTTCTTGAGGATATAGCATTCAACTGCAGTGGCGAGCCGACAACTCCCGTTATTACAGAGCATCCAGCATCACAAATGGCGTGTGAAAATACAACTGTGGTGTTTGAATCGCATGCAACAGGTTTCCCGCCTCCGACAGTTCATTGGGAGGTGAGCGCTGACGGAGAAACGTGGGATCCTATTGATGGAGAGACAAGCAGCCAGCTTTCTTTTACCGTCCTTACTGAAGATAACGGAAATCAGTATCGTGCTGTTTGGACTACCAGCGGTACTTTAACTGCAACATCAGATCCTGCAACTCTTACTGTTAATGTTGCACCTGATGGTGAACTCACTGCTGCAAATCCCTCAATAGTCGTTGGTGAGGATTTTGACCTTGTATTTAACTCAACTTCAGGAACAGGACCATTTACCTTAGTAATTAATGAGACAGAGTATTCAAACATAACCAGCGGGATACAGTTTTCTGCCGGTACTGTCACTGAAATTTCGGCTCCTGTCACCTTCTATCCTGAGACACAGGTGGTTGAGTCGGAGAATGATATTGAAGACAATAGTATTACAGAGCTTGGCCTCAGATTCTTATCATCCGCATCAGGGGTCATCAGTGCCATAAGAGTATACAAGGTTGGAGCAAGTACGCCAACTTTTACAGTTACAATATGGGAGCGATCAAATTTGACTGTCCCTCTGGCCGAAACAACTTACACATGTGACACCACAGAAGGCTGGAAGACTATTACTTTCCCGGAGCCGGTAGCCATTGAAGCCAATACAGAATATGTCGCCTCATACTATTCAAGTATTAATTATTTCTATGCCTATACTTTGTTAGGTGGATTCCCGAGGACAAGCGGACCTCTTTCGTCTCCCGGGGTATGCTACAGGGATCCGGTAACACCCCGCGGTACCTGGACGGAATGGTCTGCAAACTATTGGTTAGATGTGGTATTTAACAGTTTTGTTGACCTTGACCTGACAAGCATAACAGGGAGTAATGGCTGCACCATTACTGGTGATCCTATTAGTACAGCCAGTTTTGAAATCCAGTCCGGTAACCTTTGGACTGGCGGCGGTGTTGATGAAGATTGGAATACTTCAGAGAACTGGTACTCAGGTGTAGTTCCTGGTTCCAGTGAGAATGCGGTTATCCCTGAAGACGCGACTCATTTCCCGTCAATCAGTGATGAGATAACTACTGAGTCTTTGATCATAAGGCCGTCAGCCAGTATTACAATCATCGGAGGCGGAGCTCTTACAGTTAACGGTGATCTAACGACAACGGGCGGCACCTTTGTGATCAACTCAGAGAGTACAAGTAGCAGTGGGTCGCTGATAGTCAACGGTACAACGACTGGTAATGTGACTTACAACAGGAAGATGCCTCTGGATAAATACCGTTATCTTTCACTTCCTGTTAGCTCGACGACCTTCCCTGCCGGAAACTTCTGGCGTTGGAATGAGCCACTGGGCTGCTGGGGAGAGGATCCGGCAGAAACAGAAACCACCGTCAGTGCAAGCGGGATAGGCTATACTGCATTGGCCTCCGACAATACTCTTTCGTTCGTGGGGACAGTGCTTACAGAGTTATTGGGTGTGAACGCAACGGCGCCATGGTATGACGACGATCAAAGTTATGACAATGATCGTTTAGCCAATGGTGACGGAGTATGGGGAGGCGGAGGCTGGAACCTTCTTGGCAACCCGTTCCCGTCGGCACTTGACGGTCAGATGTTTATTATCGGGAACTCCGGAAGTTTAGATCCGAACTACCAGGCGATGTACATCTATGACGGCACTGATTACACTTACATTGCACAGGGCATCCCCGGCTACTCAGATGGAGGGACCTTCTCCGGTTCTGATGTTCAGGCCGGGCAGGGGTTCTTTATCATGCCACGCTATAATGGTGTGTCATTTGATTTCACCTCAGCAATGCGCAAGCACAACACCACGGCAGTGATGACCAAATCGGCCTCAACAGGCGATGCGTGGCCGGGGCTGCAGTTAAAGGTGAAGTACGGAGAAAAGGAGAGCTCGACACTTATTGTATATAACGATCAGATGACGGCAGGCCTTGATCCGGGGTATGATGTCGGGCTGTTGAGTTCAGGAGCTGACGTGGAGATCTATACCTTGCTTACGGGCGTCGACAATGATTTCAGCTTCACACGCCAGGCACTGCCGACGGAGGGAGCGACGGGTATTGTTGTTCCGGTAGGCATAGACAGCAAAAATGGTGGTGACATGACCTTCTCAGCCTATACGGTACCTCTGGGCAGCAATAAGTTCTGGCTTGAGGACCGAAAGACCGGGACGTTCACAGACCTTACAACGAAGAGTTACTCTGTGACGCTACCTGCAAATACATTCGGCACTGGCAGGTTCTTCATTATTGCATCCACAAACACTCCCACGGGGATCGATCGGCCGGGGACAGAGATATCAGGTTTGCGTATATGGAATTTTGACCGAAAGGTAATCATCCAGGGTGAGGTGAGCGAGGGCTCGCTCTGCGAGATTTTTGACGTAAACGGAAGAAAAGTGACCGCCGTAAGGCTCATGGGAGGAGAGATGAATATGGTAGACTTACCGTCAGACACAGGAGGCATCCTGATAATAAAGGTGACGGACGGAGTAAAGGTGATTACAAGAAAGATCGCCAATCCTTAAGAAAAAATGCGCTTAAAGGAATGAATTCTGCTGATCGCGAGGGGTAGCATATTCAAATACAGGCTGGGTTTTCATCTGGCCTGTATTTTTTTCATCTAATCAAATCATTCTCCTGCAGTTTTTCCGCATGGATCTGTCAAAATACTTTTTTACCATACAAATATTTATACTTACTTTAGAAACTAAGGCCTTTACTAAAAAGTCCTGATGTTATTTTTATTAGCGGAATCAGAATATTTTTTTTTGCTTTAGTTGACTTTAAACCTAACTGGTATGAAAACCTCCCTCCGTTTTTCATCGCCCCTCACGGGCAGATATGCGATAGGGTTCATCCTTGTTATTACCTTTATTCTCGCAGCAACGGTTCCCGCCTTTGGACAGACGAACCCGATACCTGCAGAGAATGCCCTTCCGGGCTCACCTGCCTCGGAGTGGGACATAAGCGGTTATGGGGACCCTACAATACAGGGATTTGCAACCCCGTTCAGCATAAACACAGGAGGTACGGTCAACTTCAAAATTGACGTTGATCCTGCAGTTCAATACAGCATCAGGATTTACCGTATTGGCTATTATGGAGGAGCTGGTGCAAGACTGATTGACGATCTGGGCAATTTTGCGGGTGTAGCCCAGCCTGATCCGCTCTACCATGAGGAAACCGGAATGACATCCTGTGCAAACTGGAGTGTATCCGCATCATGGACGGCATATGATAACGGCCGCAGTATGAATGCCGTTTCGGGGATCTACATAGCAAAGCTTACACGCAACGATACCCAGGGTGCAAGCCACATAGTATTCATTGTACGTGATGATGCGGCAACATCAGACATTCTTTTCAAGACTGCAGACGGAACTTGGCAGGCTTATAACGCATATGGCGGAAACAACTTCTATTCCGAGGGGCGCAATATACCTGATTTCACTCATGCCGTCAAGGCAAGTTACGACAGACCCTTCTATACACGCGGAGGCGGTGACTGGGGCATGGGTGCTGGCAACTGGCTTTTCAATGCCGAATATCCAATGGTACGCTGGCTTGAGAGGAACGGATATTATGTTACATACACGACCCATGTTGATATGGGCAATAATGTGATGTCCATCACGCCCTCGAATCATAAAATGCTGATGTCAGTCGGTCATGACGAGTACTGGTCAGCAACGGCAAGAACTAATTTTGAAACAGCCAGGGCAAACGGTGTACATCTTACGTTTTTCAGCGGGAATGAAGTTTACTGGAAAACACGCTGGGAAGACGACCCCACATACGGGAAAGTAATGGTTTGCTACAAGGAGGGGACCATGGGTGAGAATACCTGCGGCAGCAAATGTGATACCGAGTCGGATGTGTGGACGGGATTATGGCGGGCGACACCGCTGGCTCCTGCAACAGGACCGGCCCAGCCCGAGAATGCGCTTACCGGTCAGATAAGCTGGTATCCCACTACCAGTTCCCTGCAGGTTCCTAGCGCCTATAAAAATAACCGCTTCTGGCGTAACACAACTGTGGCTGCAATGAGTGAGGGTCAGACCGTGACTTTTCCTTACGGGACTCTCGGTTACGAGATGGACTGGGAACAGTATCATGATTACTATCCTGCCGGAAGGATGACTCTCTCAAGCACCACTGTCAGCGGGCTGGTTCATAAATTGTCGCTTTACCGTCATGCCAGCGGCTCCCTGGTTTTTGGTGCCGGCACAGTGCAGTGGGCCTGGGGTCTCGATGATATACATGACGGAGGAAGCAATACTGAAAACAATGACATGCAGCAGGCAACGCTTAACCTGCTTGCAGATATGGGGGTACAACCTTCCACCATGCAATCTGACCTGGATGAAGCCTCAATATCCACAGATAACATAGTTCCTGCCTCTGTAATCACCTTCCCGTCACATGGCGCCAATGTGCCGTCAAATTCATCAATCACCGTCACAGGAACGGCTACTGACGGAGGGGGTGGCTTTGTTTCAGTGGTGGAGATCTCAACGGATGGAGGTGTGACCTGGAGGCCGGTCACAGGTACCACTACATGGTCCTACAACTGGACTCCCGAGATGCCCGGTGCTGTTACTATTAAAACACGGGCCTTTGATGATACGGGCAACCGGGAGACGACTGAAACCGAAGGAGTCAATTCACTGGGTGTAACTGTAGACCTTCCGGTGTGCCCCTGCAGTCTGTGGAGCACATCCATAGTGCCGGAAAATCCTTCTGAGAGTGATGCCCGGGCGGTTGAACTGGGTGTAAAATTCCAGTCAGGTGTTGATGGATATATAACCGGCATCCGGTTTTATAAAGGAGATCAGAACACTGGTACCCATACCGGGAATCTCTGGACTGCCTCAGGGACGAGACTGGCCACTGCCACATTTTACAACGAGACTGCCACAGGATGGCAGGAGGTATCCTTTGGCACACCCGTAAGCATAACTGCTGGCACAACATATGTTGCATCATATCATACAACATCCGGGCATTATGCTGAAGACAGCAATTATTTTACATCTGCACTTTCTACCTATTATCTTACCGCGCTTCAGGATGTGACAGGCGATCCCAATGGGGTTTATGCTCTTTCCTCGACCTCAACCTTCCCGACCCAGGGATTTGTTGCAAGCAATTACTGGGTTGATGTTGTCTTTGTTCTGGAAGTCGGTCCGGATGAGACTCCTCCCGTAGTGGTTTCTGTTACACCTTCATCAGGCTCATCCGGGGTGCCGGTAACAGCACATCCGGTGGCAAACTTCAACGAAGCTCTCAACTCTTCATCCGTTACCGGAACTACGGTCCAGATGAAAGGACCCGGAGAGACGCCGGTTGCCGGCACTGTCAGCCTGACGGGAGGACAGATCACATTTACTCCGTCATCATCACTTGCCTACAGCTCCACTTATACGGTCACTCTTGCAGGAGGTGCCGGTGGCATTACTGATTTGTCGAACAATGAGCTGGCTGAAAATTTCAGCTGGTCATTTACCACTGGCGCTGAGCCGCCGCCGCCGCCAACGGAAGGCCCGGGAGGACCTATACTGGTGATAAGTTCGGCTGCAAATCCATTCAGCAGGTATACGGTGGAAATACTCAGGGCGGAGGGGTTGAATGAGTTTTTTGCCATGGATGTTTCACAGGTAACTCCTGCGATTATGAATGCGTATGATGTTATTATCCTGGGAGAATTTCCCGTGACTGATCAGTTTGTCACAGATTTGACCGCCTGGGTAAATGCAGGAGGTGTTCTTGTTGCATTCAGGCCTGATTCGAGGCTTGGCAGTCTGCTTGGTATAACGCCCGCGGCAGGGACACTTACTGATGCCTACCTCCTTATAAACACGGCTTCAGGGCCGGGCACAGGGTTGGTTGGAGAGACGATCCAGTTCCACAGCGCTGCCGATCTCTATACTTTAAATGGTGCAACTGCGCTTGCGATGCTTTATTCAGACGCAACGACGGTAACAGCCCATCCTGCAGTAACGGAGATGATTGTGGGAACAATGGGAGGCAAGGCTTATGCCTTCACCTATGACCTGCCGCGATCGGTAGTTTACACACACCAGGGTAATCCTGCATGGGCCGGTCAGAAAAGAGACGGAAAGATCAATCCAATCCGTTCTGATGACTTATTTTATGGTGCTGCTGCGCTTGACCCCCAGCCTGACTGGATTGACCTTAACAAGGTGGCGATACCCCAGGCTGATGAGCAGCAGCGGCTGATGGCCAATATCGTTATAAAGGGTTCGATGCACAGGACAATACTTCCACGGTTCTGGTTCCTGCCAAAGGGTCTCAAGGCTGCTGTGGTAATGGGCGGTGACAATCACGGTGACACCGGGATGGAGCCGCGCTTCCTTCAGGACATTGCGATGAGTCCGGCCAACTGCAGTGTTGAGGACTGGGAGTGTGTCAGGTCAACCGGTTACTTCTTCATCGGAAGTACATTCACAAACGAAGATGCCATATATTACAACAGCCTGGGATTTGAGGCAGCGCTTCATATAAATACTAATTGTGACGATTTCACTCCGGCGATGTATGAAAGTTTCGTTTCAACACAGATGGCAGCATTCAGGAGTACCTTCCCTGGTGTTCCTGAGCCCTCAACCAACCGCAACCACTGCATTGCATGGTCTGACTGGAGCACGGTGCCGGAGGTGTCGCTCGCTCACGGCATAAGACTGGATGTTAACTATTATTACTGGCCCAATGACTGGCATCTGAACAGGCCGGGGATGTTTACCGGCTCGGGCAACCCGATGCGCTTTGCCAAGATGGACGGTACAATAATTGATGTATATCAAGTTGTGACCCAGATGCAGGATGAGGGTCAGTATCAACCAATAACGCCGTACCCGGCCTACTGTGACGCTCTCCTGGACAAGGCCATAGGGCCTGAAGGCTACTATGGAGTATTCTGTGCCAATATGCATTTTGACAATCATGATCATCCGGGGGCGAATGCAATCACTGCTTCGGCCCAGGCGAGGGGCATTCCTGTTGTTTCGTCAAAGCAGATGCTGACATGGCTTGACGGAAGAAACGGCTCTGAGTTCAATGACATAGCCTGGGCTGACAATATGCTGACATTTGGCATTTCAGTAGGTGCAGGTGCAAGGAACCTGAGGGCAATGCTTCCGGTGCATTCAGGCAGCGGTGAGCTTTTGACACTTACTCTTAATTCTGCCCCTGTGACAATTACCACTGAGATGATCAAGGGGATAGAATATGCTTTCTTCGTTGCTTCGGAAGGTGATTATGTTGCAACTTACGGAATAGATGACATTGCACCGGTCATAACCGACGTTCAGGCTGTTCCCAACGCAAACGGGACAGCTGTAATTACCTGGACCACGGATGAGCCTTCGACCTCGAGAGTTGATTACGGATCAGTAAGCGGAACGCTTGATCTTAACTCAGGCAACGCCACTCTGGTAACCAGTCACAGTGTGACTCTCAGCGGTCTTTTACCCCAGACAACTTACTATTACCGTGTGACCTCGGTAGATGATGCCTCTAACACTGCATTCTTCCCTGCCGCACCTGCTGAGAACAGTTTCACAATGCCGGCAGGCATCTGTGCCCAGGATGTGACCTTTGCGGATTTCAGCCTGGGAGTTCCTGATGCAAACACTCAGGCTGTGGTTGAGGGCGACGGTGCGGTGATCCTTAAGCCGGGGTATGTGGAAGACTTCTCCGGACCATCATTGCCTTCCGGGTGGGGTTCCGGTAGCGGTTCTCCATGGACGGGTGGTAGTTATACATTTACCGGAGGACAGATCGTAGTAGACGGCTCACATGTATATTCTTCCGCAAGTTATAGCCCCGGCAGTTCGCTTGAGTTTGTGGCAACCTTTGAAGCCGGTGCTTATCAGAATATCGGGTTCTCTGCAGATGCAGCATTTGCTTCGCCATGGGTAGTAATCGGAAGAGGATCACTCACGGATAATAACCTCTATGCCAGATCATACATAAACGGTACAGCTACTGATATTATACTGGGTTCAAATCTCCTCGGTTCGGCTCATAACTACCGCATTAAGTGGAATACAGATAATTTTGAGTTTTATGTTGATGGTTCGCTCATAACCACCATTAACACCCCTGTGAGTTCAAACATGGTGCTGCAGGTCAGTGATATCAATACTGGCGGAGCGGTACTTTCGCTGGATTGGATAAGGACTACGCCATATCTTCTTTCAGGAAGCTTTACATCGCGTGTATTTGACGGTGGAGGCCAGAGGATATGGGGCGAAGCAAACTGGAATTCAGATCTGCCTGAGGGTACCTCGCTTTCAATATTTTTCAGAACAGGTGAGACGGCCGTTCCTGACGGTTCATGGACTCCGTTTGTACAGATTGCCTCTTCGGGATCTGTGGTAGGACTTACCTCGAGATTCATCCAGTACAGGGCTGATCTTTCAACGACAAATACTCTTTTTACACCTGTGCTGAGGGATATCTCTATTACCTGCACAAATGCGTCCGATGGTCCACCAATCATTTCAGTTCATCCTGAATCGACATCAGGATGCAATGGCAGCATGGTCAGCCTCACTTCAGTTGCCACAGGCTCACCCGCTCCTACTGTAAAATGGCAGGTAAGCACCAATGGGAATGACTGGACAGACATTAGCGGTGCAGTTACCGGGATCTATACATTCACTGCAGTGCTTGCTGATCACGGGAAGCTGTACAGAGCTGTCTGGACCAACGGTTTCGGGTTTGTCATTTCTAATCCGGCAACGCTCTCGGTTCATCCTATGCCAAACGGCACTCTGGCAGCCGTCAATGAATCAATATACGAGGGCGAGGACTATGAACTTTTGTTTAATGCTACCTCTGGTACAGAACCGTTTGCCTTGACAATCAACGGTATTACATACCCGGATATCAGCAATGGGAGCACAATTAATCTTGGGACGGCAATTTCCACCCACTCAACAAGTATATGGCCTGATGATCCTGGCGGAATCACTGATGGCAATGATGCAGGGTCTTATGAACTGGGCCTGAGATTCAGCTCATCAACTGCCGGAACCATCAGGGCTGTGCGTTTTTATAAGACAGAAACCACCCTGGCATCGGCATTTTCGGTTACATTATGGGAGCTTGGCAATACTACTGCCCTGGCAACTGCCAGTTCTGTAATTGATGCCAGTCCCGGTTGGAAGCAGATTGAGTTTGGCACTCCTGTGCAGATTGATGCTAATACAACCTATGTAGCATCTTATTTTGCGCCGGGTAATGGTTATGAATATGCCTTTGCAGGAAATTATCCGTTCCCGGAGGAAAGTGGTCCGCTGACAGCACTTGTTTGTACTTTTAACCCGGATCATGCATATCCGGGACAAATATTTACAACTACTGCCAACTATTGGGTAGATGTAGTCTTAGAATTCGGTTCGTCAGGTGTTGAAGAGTTTAACCTGACTTCTGTAATCAGCGCTGACGGTTGCACACTGGCTGGTGATCCGATAAGCTCAGCCGAGATAACAGTTAATTCTGCCCGTGTATGGACAGGTAATACTAATACGTTATGGGATGTGGCTGCGAACTGGTCTACTGGATTAGTTCCTGCCAGCGACGAGAACGTTGTTATACCTGAGGTGGTAACGCATTACCCGTCTGTCAGCGGACCGTTAACAACCGGCGCTCTTATTTTAAGGCCATCGGCCAGCATGACTGTCAACAGTGGCGGGGCTTTGACGGTTAACGGGGAATTTCGTACTACCGATGCATCCTTTGTCATTAATTCGGATGCTGTAGATAATAACGGTTCATTGATAGTCAACGGCACGACGACGGGTAATGTGACTTATAACCGAAAGATGCCGCTGGATAAATACCGTTATCTATCCCTTCCCGTCAGCTCGACGACCTTTCCTGCCGGAGAATTCTGGCGTTGGAATGAACCACTGGGCTGCTGGGGAGAGGATCTGGCGGAAGCAGCAACCACAGTCAGTGCAAGCGGGATAGGCTATACTGCACTGGCCTCCGACAACACTCTTTCATTCGTGGGGACAGTCCTGACAGAGTTGCTGGATGTGAATGCAACGGCGCCATGGTATGACGACGATCAAAGTTATGACAATGATCGTTTAGCCAATAGTGACGGAGTATGGGGAGGCGGAGGCTGGAACCTTCTTGGCAACCCGTTCCCGTCGGCACTTGACGGTCAGATGTTTATAACCGTTAACTCCGACAGTTTTGATCCTAACTATCAGGCAATGTACATCTATGACGGCACTGGTTACACTTACATTGCACAGGGCATCCCCGGCTACTCAGATGGAGGGACCTTCTCCGGTTCTGATGTTCAGGCCGGTCAGGGCTTCTTTGTAATGCCACGCTATAATGAAGTGTCATTTGACTTCACCTCAGCAATGCGCAAGCACAACACCACGGCAGTTATGACGAAGTCAGCCTCAACGGGCGATGCATGGCCCGGGCTGCAGCTGAAGGCAAGATACGGTGACAGGGAGAGCTCGATGCTGATAGTATACAATGATCAGATGACTGCGGGCCTTGATCCGGGCTATGATGTTGGGCTGTTGAGTTCGGGAGCTGATGTTGAGATTTATACTCTTCTTACGTCAGGCGGTAATGACTTCAGCTTCACGCGCCAGGCATTGCCGATATCCGGTGCTGAGACAATAACTGTACCCGTGGGGTTAGACAGCGAAAAGGGAGGAGAAGTGACCTTCTCGGCCTACACCGTTCCGCTTGGGACAAATAAATTCTGGCTTGAGGACCGCCAGGCGGGGATCTTCACTGACCTGACCACGAAGAGTTATACGGTTACATTGCCTGCAAAAAGCTATGGCACCGGAAGGTTTTATATCATAGCATCGACGAACACGCCCACAGGGATAACTCTTCCGGGAACAGAGATCACGGGATTGCGTATCTGGAGCTCACATGACAAGGTCATCATCCAGGGAGAAGTGAGTGAGGGCACAATATGCAGGATCTATGATATGGCCGGCCGGAATATAGTGGAAAAGAGGCTCAAAGGAGGTGAAATGAATACAGTAGACCTTCCGCTCTTCACTAATGGAATAATAATAGTAAAGGTGATTGATGGAACCAAAACAGTAACACGGAAGGTTATGGTTATTCGTTAGTTTGATATGACAGCCCCTGCCCGGATGGCTTTGCCAGGGTCAGGGTATTGATGTAAACAAAGGGTTCATTTAATTACCTTTCAAGGGTATCCGTCAAAATAGTTTTGACTTTTCGGAGATTATGGCTGATCTTTAATGGTGATTAACTTTAAATTACCTGCAGAATTACATAAAGATCCTTGTATGTCAGCTAAGCCGTATTTTGTTTTATTACTAGCATTCGTACTGGCCGGAGCTACTCCTGTTTTCTCACAGGATCCTCCGGTATGTCCGTGTAACCTATGGAGTTCGACAACTATTCCTGATAATCCTTCGGAACCTGATGCTCGCCCCATTGAAGTTGGAGTGAAGTTCCGATCAAACACAGACGGGTACATTACCGGCGTAAGGTTTTACAAAGGAACCCAGAATACAGGGACACACACCGGTAATTTATGGACTTCTGACGGCGTCAATCTGGCAAGAGCCCAGTTTACAGATGAGACTGCCAGCGGCTGGCAGGAGGTTTCATTTGCTAATCCGGTATCTATTAGTGCAGGAACCACATACGTAGCTTCATATCATACCACATCAGGCTACTATTCGGAAGATAACAATTACTTTACATCAGCCTGGTCTTCATATTATCTTGAAGCTCTTCAGGACGCCACGGGCAGTCCCAACGGGGTTTATGCTCTCTCGTCATCCACAGTGTTCCCCACACTTGGGTATCTGGCCAGCAACTACTGGGTGGATGTGGTGTTCGTCCTGGATGTGGGTACGGACGAGACTCCGCCTGTGGTCATTTCTGTTTCACCTTCTGCAGGAGCCTCCGGCGTTCCTGTATCCATCCATCCTTCTGTTACTTTCAGCGAGGTAATTAATCCTGCTACAGTTACTGTCAGCACTGTTCTAATGTTTGACTCGGGTAATGCTCCCGTTGCAGGTACTGTAAGTTGTGATGGAGCTGCTATAACATTCACTCCCTCCACCGTGCTGCTCCACAATACTACTTATTCCCTTGCCTTACAGGGAGGAGCAGGTGGAATTTCTGACATTGCAGGCAATGAATTGGCAGATGATTACATCTGGTCATTCACCACCAGTGCACCCCCGCCTCCTCCTCCGACCGAAGGTCCGGGTGGCCCGATACTGGTAATCAGCTCGGCAGTGAACCCGTTCAGCCGTTACCCGGTAGAGATATTGAGGGCAGAGGGGCTGAATGAGTTTTATGCTATGGATATCACCGAGGTCACTCCGGCCATCATGGATACCTATGATGTCATAATCCTGGGAGATTTTCCGGTAACAGATCAGTTTGCAGCCGATCTGACAGCATGGGTAGATGCTGGCGGAGTCCTTATCGCCTTAAGGCCGGACCAGCGTCTGAGCAGTCTGCTGGGGATTACTCCTGCCGGTGGCACTCTCACAGATGCTTATCTTCTGGTTAATACTGCTTCCACACCCGGGGCAGGCATAGTTAATGAGACGATACAGTTTCACAGCTCTGCGGATCTGTATAATCTCAATGGGGCAACGAGTCTTGCAACCCTCTATTCCGATGCGTTGACGGTCACGGAACACCCTGCTGTGACACAGATAGAGGTCGGATCAAACGGCGGCAAGGCTGTGGCATTTACATATGATCTTGCGAGGTCGGTTGTTTATACCCATCAGGGTAATCCTGCATGGGCCGGGCTGAAGCGTGACGGCAAGATTGACCCGATACGCTCAGATGATATGTTTGTCCCACCCCTTGACCTGTCAGAGCCTGGCTGGATAGACCTGGATAAGGTCCATATACCGCAGGCTGATGAGCAGCAGCGACTGCTGGCAAACATCATTATAAGGGGATCAATGCACCGGACGGTGCTGCCGCGTTTCTGGTTTCTTCCGAAAGGGCTCAAGGCTGCAGTGGTCATGACTGGTGATAATCACGGTGATACGGGAATGGAGCCCAGGTTCGACAAGGACATCTCGATGAGTCCTGCGGGTTGTAGCGTGGATGACTGGGAATGTGTCCGTTCAACAGGTTACTTTTATGTAGGAACTACCTATACCAATGATGACGCCATCTATTACGAAAGTCTTGGCTTCGAGTCGGCATTGCATATTAATACGAATTGCGCCAATTACACTGCAGAACAGTACCAGAGCTTCATCACAAGTCAGATGACGGCATTTGCAAATACATTTCCCGACATCCCTCTGCCCAAGACTAACCGTAACCACTGCATCGCGTGGCCTGACTGGAGCTCTACCGCAGAGATTGAGTCCATAAATGGCATAAGACTTGACGCGAACTACTACTACTGGCCTAATGATTGGCATTTGAACCGTCCGGGCATGTTTACCGGCTCAGCTAATCCGATGCGATTTGCAAAACTTGACGGAACAATCATTGACGCCTACCAGGTTGTAACGCAGATGCAGGATGAAGGTCACTATCCTCCGGTGACACCATACCCGGCATTCTGTGATGCGCTTCTTGATAAAGCCATAGGTCCAGAAGGTTATTACGGAGTTTTCTGTGCCAATATGCATTTTGACCGGCCTGATCATCCTGGGGCCAACGCTATCACTGCCTCAGCCCAGGCACGGGGCATACCTGTTGTTTCTTCAAAGCAGATGCTTGAGTGGCTTGACGGCAGGAACAGTTCATCTTTCAATGATTTAGAATGGAGCGCAAATGTCCTGAATTTTAATATCACAGTAGCATCTGGCGCAAGAAATCTCCGGGGTATGCTTCCTGTTCACTCGGGCAGCGGCGAACTGCTTACTCTGACCAACGGAGGTGCTCCTGTTGAATTTACCACCGAAGTTATAAAGGGGATAGAATATGCCTTCTTTGAAGCCTCAGAAGGCGATTATGAGGCTACATATGGTGAAGACGAAGTAGCCCCTGTCATGACCGCGCTGCAGGCTATACCGAATGCTGACGGAACGGCAGTGGTAACATGGGATACAGATGAATTGTCGGACTCCAGAGTTGATTACGGTCTCACAAGCGGCACATTGAGTCTGAATACATACAATGCTTCACTGGTCACCAGCCACAGTATAACGCTGAGTGGCCTCTCACCGACATCGACCTATTATTACAGAGTCACATCAACTGATGAAGCAGGAAACAGCGCCTCGATGCCGGAAGCTCCTGCTGAATATAATTTCACGACCCCTGCCGGTGTATGTGCATGGGATCAGATGGTGGAGGATTTCAGCCAGGGGGCACCAGATGGAAACGCTATTGTTGTAAATGACGGCGACGGGGCTGTCATTCTGAGACCCTCTTTCGTTGAGGATTTTAGCGGGACAACTCTGCCGGCAGGATGGGGTGAAACGTTGTATCCGGGAGGCACTGAAGCTGTATTTGCTGACGGCCAGGTCACGGTTGATGCAACTCACATATATACTGCCACGGCTTTTGGCCCAGGCTCAACACTCGAGTTTGTTGCCACATTCGGGGCAGGGAACTACCAGAATGTAGGTTTTTCTGCCACTGGTGCGTTCGAGGTGCCCTGGGTAACAATAGGCAGGGGCACACTGGGAGATAATAATCTGTATGCGAGAGCATCTATGGGAGGAACAACAACTCAATACTTGCTTGGCAGCCTGCTGGATGCTCCTCATAACTTCAGGATAAAGTGGAATCCTGATAATTTTGAGTTTTTCATCGATGGCGGTGTCACTGCGGCAGCTACGGTTCCGATTACCGTGTCAACAGATATGATAATCCAGATCAGCGACTATGTCGCTGGCGGTCCGGTACTTTCAGTCGACTGGATTCGTGCCACCCCATATGTTGAATCCGGAAGTTTCAACTCGAGGGTATTTGACGGCGGCTACCAGAGAAACTGGGGAGAGGTGTTCTGGAATGTTGATAATCCTGAGGGCACAGCGTTATCAGTCTACGTGCGCGGGGGTGAGAGTCCAGTTCCTGACGGAACCTGGTCCCCATTTGTCGAGATTCCCGCTTCAGGTTCGGTAGCCGGAATCATTGCGCGCTATGTTCAGTATCGTGCTGATCTGTCATCGACAAACACATTGTTTACGCCGGTTCTCAGGGACATATCCATAAGCTGTACTGATGCCGGTATTAGCGCACCGTCGGTGACACAGCACCCTGTATCACAGACAGTCTGCTCCGGAAGTGAGGTTACTTTTATATCTGTGGCCACCGGATTACCTGTACCTGGTGTACAGTGGGAGGTCAGTGAGGACGGTTCCGTATGGAACGAAATAGATGGTGCAGTAAGCGGCACTTTATCATTGACCGCAGAAGCCGGTGATGAAGGCAGCCAGTACAGGGCTGTCTGGAGCAACGGTGAAGGAACAGCCATTTCAAATCCTGCCATTTTGACTGTTAACCCGACGCCGGCAGGCACTTTAGCACCTGTTCGTTCAGTCATTTACACAGGTGAGGACTATAATCTTGTGTTTACTGCCACAGCCGGCACTGCTCCGTTTGTCCTGGAGATCAATGGGGTTACCTATACGGATATTGAGAGCGGCGTTCCCTTTGCTGCAGGCATAGCCACTTATGCCTCAGCCAGTATCTGGAATGATACCTATACAGGGGGCTCACAGACGGTAGATTCCAGCCCGACAGAACTGGGTCTTGCCTTCACTACTGCGGTGACCGGTAACATAAGCGCCATCAGGTTCTATAAGCACGGCACTGACGCACTGCCATTTGTGGTTTCTTTGTGGGAACTGGGGAATGAGACTCCCCTTGCAACAGCAAATTACACAACTGATAATACAACAGGCTGGAAGGAGATAACTCTTGCAGCTCCTGTTACCATCAATGCCGGAATAACCTATCTGGTATCCTATCACACGCTTAGTCCATATTTCTATGCATTTACCAGCGGCTATGAGTTTCCGCGTGTAACCGGCCCACTGACAGCGGTTGGAGGGTATTACAATTCCTTGCCAGGATACCCGGGGACACCCTTTGCTGCCAATTACTGGGTGGATATTGTATTTAGTGCAAGCATATCAGGCACCTCGGATTTTGACCTGACGTTGATAACAAGTACTGACGGTTGCATCCTTGAGGGGAACCCTGTCAGTACAGCAGTAATTACTGTCGAGGAAGCAAGGGTGTGGACCGGCGGGGTTGATTCTGATTGGACCAATCCTTCAAACTGGTCGGGAGAGGCCGTTCCCGTTGCCGAGAATGTAGTAATACCTATGACATCTGCCAATTACCCGGCAATAACAGGAATCGTAACCACCGACGCACTTGCCATTAACCCTTCTGCAAACCTGACTGTAAATGCAGAAGGTGCGCTGACTGTTACCGGAGAGCTTGCCGTCAACGGTGACCTTACCGTCAACTCTACACTTGCCTCCAGCGGATCACTGATAGTTGGCGGCACGAGTACGGGGAATATCAGATATAATCGTCAGTTGAGACCGGGACCTGACTCTGACAGCGACTGGCACCTGGCTTCATCGCCGGTTGCAACAAATTCAGAGACAAACTCATGGAAGGTTAACACTGTCTATCAGTGGTCAGAGCTGACATCGAGCTGGACAACAACCAGTCTTTCACTTGCTGTATCGGGAATAGGGTATAATATCCGGCAGGAAGAGACCAGCGATGGGGTGATTACTTTCACCGGTCCGCTGGTGAATGGCGATATGACAGTGGCAGTGTCATCACCTTATGCCGATGCTATTAGTCCCGGTGACAGCTATTACGATAGAACATTCGTAGCCGGCAGAAGCCTTGAGAACCCTGGAGGCAAAGGATGGAACCTGCTGGGGAACCCTTATCCGTCAGCCATTAACGCCTCGGCATTCATTGGCGCCAACTACAGCGCCACACCGGAGCTGAGCCAGTTTGACCCGAACTACGTGGCTCTCTACCTCTTTGACGGCACCGAGCGCCGATACTATTACCTGGCTAACTCTACAGGATGGCCTTCGGGTACGGAGCTCAGCGCGACTCACATACAGGCAGGCCAGGGGTTCTTCGTGCTGGCCATGAATGACAACTCTGAATTCACCTTTACCCGCTCAATGCAGGAACACAGCACAGGGACGGCCATGCTCAAATCGTCAGGCGAGACGGATGACCGATGGCCGGGACTGCAGCTGAAGGCCACCCATGCCACGGGCGAAGTGCTGACAACAGTTGTCTATAACGGTGCCATGACCACCGGTGTTGATCCGGGCTACGACGTAGGGCTCTTTAAATCCGGGCAGGATATTGAGCTATACACAACCCTTGCTGTCAATGACAACGGGGTGAACTATACGCGCCAGGCACTGCCGGTATCAGGTGCTGATACACTCGTCATACCTGTCGGTGTTGACTTTAAGGACGGCGGCGAGGTCACCTTCTCGGCTGAGACGGTGCCTGTGGATGGTCGCAGGTTCTGGCTCGAGGACAGGGTAGCGGAAAGCTTCACGGACCTGAGCCTGAAGAGCTACACCGTAACTCTTCCAGCTGACAGCTACGGCACGGGACGCTTTTTTATCATCGCCTCGACAAACACCCCTACTGACATTAACCGTCCGGAAGCGCCGGAGGGTAACCTGCGGATCTGGATCTCCGGCGACAGGCTGGTGATACAGGGAGAGATCGGCGACGGTTCGTTTTGCGGGCTGTTCGACCTGCAGGGGAGGAAGATGCTGGAGCAGCAGCTGACTGACGACGGGATGAATATCGTGGAGCTGCCGGTGGAACTGCATGGCGTGGTGCTGGTCAGGGTAATTGACGGGCCGGTGGTGATAACCAGGAAGCTGGTGATTCCGTGACGTTATAATACTGAATCCTCTGCATCGAGGATGTATTACACGCAGAGATTCTAAACAGGTTATTCTGAGAAAATACCTTTTCATTTTTAAAACCTTTGCGCTCCTGCGGGATCATGAACCGTGGAAGCTGACGCTGATATTCCTGCTGACGCTGCTGCTGGGGGTGACGGGAGGGTTCTCCATCGTGCTTCTAATACCGCTGCTGCAGCTGCTGAGCATCGGCGCCGGCGAGGCCTCTGAAGGAGTGGCGCTCTTCATACAGAACCTGGCTGACAAGGCCGGCATTGAGCTCACAATCGGGAGCATACTGCTGGTATATATGGTGCTGCTGACCCTCACTGCACTGCTGCAGTACTGGAAGGTACTGCTCGACGCCCGCTACCAGCAGACATTCATCTACACTCTTCGCCGGCGCCTCTTCCGCAAGATCATCATGGCCGACTGGCAGCTGCTCAACAGTCGCAGCAAGACCAACCACCTCCAGGTGCTCACCCGCGAGGTGCCCAACCTGGCAAACTACTACTTCTTTTACCTGAAGCTGCTGACGACGCTTATCATGACCGCGGCCTATACCCTCTATGCCATGCTGGTGTCGGCCGGATTCACCCTTATCATCATCGCCGTAGGCATAATAGTCTTCTTCCTTCTGCGCAGGTTCCTGATGCGGTCGTTCCGCCTCGGCAAAGGATATGTTGACTCCTACAACCGGCTGCTGAAGTACATAGACGACTTCTGGCAGACGGTCAAGATAGCCAAGGTGCACAGCTCGGAGGATTACTACTTCAACCGCTTCGACGAGGCAAGCACCTCACTGCTTAACATGGAGTACCGCATGCAGAAGAATTGGTCGGTGCCGCAGCTGATACAGCGCATCGTCGGACTGGCGGTGCTGGTGGGTATCGTCTGGTTTGGGTACAGGTCGGGCACCATACCCATGGCCTCGTTTGTCATACTGATACTGCTCTTTTCGCGCATCTATCCGCAGCTGATAGCCATCAACACAGACGTCAACATGATTGTCTCCAATGTGGCGTCGGTGAAGCTGGTGATGCAGCTTGATGAGGATCTGCCCGAGCCGGGGGCCACGGCGGGGGGTGTTCACCCTTCTGTGGCGCTGAAGAAGGAGATAAGGCTGGAGGATATCACCTTTGCCTATCCTGACGGTGAGAAGCTCTTTGACGGGTTCAGGGCGGTTATCAGGGCCAACGCGATCACCGGCATCGTGGGGCAGTCGGGTCGCGGCAAGACAACACTCATTGATCTCATTGCCGGGCTGCAGAGACCGGGGGCGGGAAAGATATTCATTGACGGGGTGCCGCTGGATGAGGATTTGCTGCCGGCGTGGCGTGCCGGGCTGGGTTACCTGCCGCAGGATCCCTTCTTCATCGACGGCACGCTGCGCGAGAACCTTGTGTGGGACAGCGGCGGACGTCCGGCGGATGAGAACCGCGCCGGGGCTTCCGGAGGGCGAAGTGGAGATAATGACCACCGCGGAAGCATTAGCGGTGTCAGTGATGAGGAGATCATGGCGGTGCTGGAACAGGTCAATGCGGTGCACTTGGTTACACGGTTCAGGAAGGGGCTGGATGCGTTTATTGTCAATTATCCGTTCGCCTTCTCCGGTGGCGAGTGCCAGCGGTTGGCATTGGCCAGGGTGCTGCTGCGAAGACCGTCGGTGCTGCTGCTTGACGAAGCCACTTCGTCGCTCGATGCGGAGAATGAAGCAATCATCATGGAGGTACTGGCACGCCTGAAGGAGCGAATCACAATCGTCTTCGTCACCCACCGCGAGTCGGTTACCAGGTGGTTTGACGAGGTGATATCTATATAATCGGGGATCTGTAATCCTGGTTGCCAAAGCATAAAAAGCATGTCTTTATTCGATTGAAATCACAAATTATTATAATTAATTGTGATTGTAATCGAAAAAAAGTATATTTGTTTGCGATTTGGTTATGATAAAAAGGCATCTGGAAATAGCTCTGAGGGACCACCTGTTTAAGGATAAAACAGTTGTTTTATATGGTGCGAGGCAGGTGGGAAAAACCACACTTATCAATGAAGTGGTCAAAAAGCTTGATAAAAGGACGCTGGTGCTTAACGGAGATGATGCGGATGTCCGGGCTTTATTCGAGAATGCTACTGCCTCCGGATTCAGGCCTGTGGTCTCCGGTTACGGTATAGTAATTATTGATGAGGCACAGAGAATTCAAAATGCCGGCCTGGGCATTAAGATAATACATGATAATTTCAATGATATTCAGTTAATAGTTACAGGCTCATCATCGCTTGAGCTTGCCGCTATAATTAAAGAGCCTTTGACGGGTCGCAAGCATGAGTTCTTCCTCTATCCGTTTTCTTTCAGGGAGCTTGCAGACCATAGCGGATTTCTTGAAGAGAAAAGAGATCTGGAGCAAAGACTGATATTTGGATCATATCCTGATGTTGTCAATAACCGGGGTCGTGAGACCAGAATACTGAAAGAACTGGCTTCGTCTTATCTTTATAAGGATATTCTGGCGATAGGAGGTATCAAGAAGCCTGTCCTCCTTGAAAAAATCCTGAAGGCTCTTGCCTTGCAGGTTGGCAATGAGGTTTCTTATAATGAGCTTGCACAGACGTGTGGTTCTGATAAAGGAACAGTTGAGAAATATATTGACCTCCTGGAAAAGGCATACATTGTTTTCAGGTTACCGGGGCTGAACAGAAATGTAAGAAGCGAGATCAAAAAGGGTAAGAAGATATATTTCTGCGATAACGGGATCAGAAATGCAATCCTGGGAAACTTTCTGCCTCTCCGTTCACGGGTTGATGCAGGTGCCCTTTGGGAGAATTACCTGGTCAGTGAACGAATAAAACTGACAGTTAATCTGGATGAAAGGCCAGTGTCGTATTTCTGGAGAACCACCCAGCAGCAGGAGATTGATTACATAGAGGAAATAAGCGGCGAGTTCATTGCTTATGAGTTTAAATGGAATCCATCAAAAAGAGGTTCTCTTTCAAAGACATTTGCAAATTCCTACAGGGTAAAATCATTTTCTGTTGTCACTCCGGAAAACTATCATGAGTTTCTTTCAGAGATAAGTGGACTTTAAATTCCGGTTCCTGACAAAAGCTACGGAGGAGACTGCATGAGAAGTGAGAATCTAAATCATATGGAGGTAAACTGTCAAAATGTCGAATATTTTGACAGTTGATGAAGTTACTGTCAAAAATTAAGGCGATTATCTTACTAATGTCAGATTGTTCAAATATTTGACATCAAAATCAGGTAAGTGTCATATCAGAAACATGAAGAAGAAGATTTATCTGTGCAGTCCGCACATGGGCGGAGGAGAGATGAAGTATGTTCAGGAGGCGTTTGACTCCAACTGGATAGCTCCGCTGGGGCCGAATGTGGACGGTTTCGAGCGGGAACTGTGTGCTGCCGTTGGGGCGAAGCATGTCGCTGCTTTGTCGTCGGGCACAGCCGCCATACACCTTTCGCTGATACTGCTTGGTGTTAAGCCGGGCGACTACGTGATTGGAACGTCATTCACCTTCTCGGCAACGGTCAATCCCATTGCATACCTGGGGGCGACACCTGTTTTGGTGGACAGTGAGCCCGGCACGTGGAACATGGATCCGGAATTGCTGGAGGAAGCAATTCAAATCGCAAATCGCAAATCGCAAATCGCAAATATCAAGGCGATCATTGTGGCGCATTTGTACGGGATGCCGGCGAAGATGAAGGAGATAATGGCTGTTGCGGATAAGTACGGGATACCGGTTGTTGAGGATGCCGCAGAGGCGCTGGGGTCAGAATATATGGGCCGGAGGGTCGGATGCAACAGCAAGTTCGGGATTTTGTCGTTCAACGGTAACAAGATCATCACCACCAGCGGCGGCGGGGCGCTGATATCCGGTGATGCTGCGCTTATTGAGCGTGCCCGTTTCCTCGCCACCCAGGCACGCGATCCGGCGCCGCACTACCAGCACAGCGAGATAGGATACAACTACCGGATGAGCAACGTGGTGGCGGGTGTAGGCCGCGGACAGCTCGAGGTGCTTGACCTCCGCGTCAGGCAGCATCGTGAGATCAACGCCTGGTACCGTGAGTTGCTGAAGGATGTGCCGGGAGTGACCTTCCAGTCGGAGCCCTCGCCTGACTTCTATTCGAATTTCTGGCTGACTTGCATCGTGATTGATCCCGCCGTGGCGGGAACCGACCGCGAAAAGCTTCGCCTTGCGTTTGAGGAGGCCAATATTGAGTCGCGCCCCCTTTGGAAGCCGATGCACCTGCAGCCCGTCTTCGCCGCGTGCCCGGCGTATGTCAACGGCACCTCCGAGGCGCTCTTCAACAACGGCCTCTGCCTGCCGAGCGGCTCGAACATAGATGAGGAGGGGCGCAGGCGGATAGCGGAGGTGATCAGGAAAGTCTTTAAAGTCTAAAGTCCATAAAGTCTGAAAGTCTCATCCTTCGCCACCTCTTTCGCAAAGCTTCAGAGGTCAGAGAAAGCTTCGGATGACGGGGAAAGCAGGTAAAGTCGGAAGTCCTGAAGTTCCTGTTAAACATGACTTTGAGTGTTTGACACACTTGTCTTTATCCCTGGTTTTTAGTATATTTATGTCTTAAAACAATATAAAAGTTGCCCAAAACCGGACACAATAAAAGGCTGCCTGAAGAATTCCGGAAATATTTCTGGGATGTTGATTATGATGATCTCTCCCTGGATAAGTATCCGAAGTTCATTGCAGAACGCATTATGAACTACGGCGATCTTGATTCAGTTAAATGGCTGCAGTCGGTTCTTGAAAGAGAATTTATCAGGTCTGTTGTAATGAACAGCAGGAACCTGAACCCCAAAACAAAGAATTATTGGGAACTGGTGTTAGGTATTAAGAGAGACTGGCTTACTGACTATGACCGGGGAACTTCATCTTGAGATTTTGCCTGAGGAGCAGCAGAGGTTACTGACATTGCTTTCAGAGGAGACCTTTATCAAAGACTTTTACCTGGCAGGAGATACAGGCCTCGCCTTGTACCTGGGGCACCGGCAATCATTTGATTTTGATTTCTTTATTCCCACAGATTTTGACACTTCACAGATTGTAAATATCCTCACCGGTCTTGGCAAATATGAGAGGGGTAATGAAGAGAAGAACACCATAAATGGCCTGCTTAACGGGGTAAGAGTCTCATTTCTCGGATACAAGTATGACATCATTGATGAGTTCAGCCATTATCAACGTATCAGGCTGGCTGGAATTTGTCGATGTAGTCAGGTGGTTTGACGAGGTGATAAAGATATGACGACAAAGACCAGGCTTTTCAATAAAATAATGCCGAAGGAATGCAATATGCCGTTGCGATAAGCTATGAGTGATAATGTCTGAAAGATTCCTGATTGCCGGTGAAATATCTTTGTTTGATAATGTCAAACAAAGATGTTGTTTAGTAACAAACAAAGATGTATGTTTGTAACAAACAAAAATGAATGATACTTAAATCTGACATAAGGAAGATAAACGAGTTACAAACAACAGTGGCCGACGAGGCTGATACAGGTGTATTACGCGAGTTACTATCCGACTTTAAAGTAACTGACAAATTTGCATGCATCCTGACCGGTATAAGACGTTGCGGCAAGAGCACTGTACTCTACCAGCTTCGGTCCCTGAAATATAAGGATGCGTTCTATCTCAATTTCGATGATAACCGGTTATATGGCTTTGATAATAACGACTTCCTACGTCTGGACGAATTGATAACTGAATCAGGATCAAGGTTGCTCTTCTTTGATGAACTTCAGGAGATACAGGGTTGGGAGAGGTATGTGAGACAAAAACTCGACGAAAACTATAACGTAGTAATAACCGGCTCCAATGCCTCATTAATGAGCCGGGAGCTCGGCACAAAACTAACCGGGCGTCATCTCGACAGTGAACTGTTCCCCTTTTCCTATGGAGAATATCTTCATGCTGCAGAAGCAAAGGGAGGAGAAGTGTCTGTCAGGGATTATCTTGACAAGGGAGGATTTCCTGCATTCATCATGTCAGACGATGAACGGATCCTTTCGGATCTTTTTGAAGATATATTGCTTCGGGACATAATCATAAGATATGGGATTCGGGATATCAAAGGTTTGCAGCGTCTTGCCCTGTGGCTTATATCAAACATCAGCAACCTGGTTACTGCCACAGGGGTGAAGCAGGTAGCAGGTATTTCTGCTACGAGCACGATCATGGAGTATTTCTCACATCTTGAGTCGTCATACCTGTTTCACTTTGTGCCCCGGTTCAGCTATTCAGTAAGATCCAGAATGATAAGTCCCCGAAAAGTCTACTGTGCAGATAACGGATTGATATCTGTAAACTCAGGGTCTTTCAGCGATGACCGGGGCAGGAAACTGGAGAATGCCGTTTTTATTAATCTGCGAAAGAGACATAATACTCTATTTTACTTCTCAGAAAAGCAGGAATGCGACTTCATAGTTATGAGGAAAGGGGGAAGACCTTTGGTTATACAATCATGTTACGAACTAAATCGTGATAATCTGGACAGGGAGCTTGGCGGATTATTTGAGGCTCTTGCCTTCTTTGAAACTAAAGAAGGAACGATAGTCACTCTCAATCAGAAGGACAATTTTATAAAAGATGGTATGAAAGTGAATGTAATACCTGCATGGGAATTTTTGCTGGAATAAACTAAGGAGCGGGAATGTGAGATGCCGGATTTGTCGAAAAGAAATATGGATAGAAAGATTTACCTGTGCAGTCCGCACATGGGCGGAGGGGAGATGAAGTATGTTCAGGAGGCGTTTGACTCCATCTGGGTGGCTCCGCCGGGACCGAATGTTGACGGTTTCGAGAGAGAGCTCTGCGCTGCCACGGGGGCGAAGCATGTTGCCGCGCTGTCCTTTGGTACCGTGAGCTGCTGAAAGATGTCCCGGGTGTGACGTTCCAGTCGGAGCCCTCGGCGGACTTCCGTTCGAACTTCTGGCTGACTTGCATCGTGATTGATCCCGCCGTGGCGGGAACCGACCGCGAAAAACTTCGCCTTGCGTTTGAGGAGGCCAATATTGAGTCGCGCCCCCTCTGGAAGCCGATGCACCTGCAGCCGGTCTTTGCCGGGTGTCCTGCCTGTGTCAACGGCACCTCCGAGGCGCTCTTCAACAACGGCCTCTGCCTGCCGAGCGGTTCGAACATTACGGATGAAGGCAGGGAAAGAATAGCAGATGTTCTTGAGAAAGTCTTTAAATTAAGCTGAATAATTGAGATGATACTCTATATTTGTACTTTAGATTATCAGGATAATTTAAAGTACAAGTTTTAATTATCATGTATAAAAGAGAACAAATATTCAGGGGAAGGGAAAAGGAGAGTGCGTTTTTGTGGGGCGCAAGACAGACCGGGAAAAGTACCCTTCTGAAGATGATCTATCCGGATGCCTTGTACTTTGACCTTCTGCTGGCCAATGAATTCAACCGGTTTCTCAGCAACCCTTCCCTGCTTCGCGAGACAGTTGAGGCAGATAATTCTTCCTCACCTGTGATTATTGATGAGATACAGCGGCTTCCCTCATTGCTGAATGAGATCCAGTGGCTGATAGTTAACCGAAAAAGACAGTTCGTTCTGAGTGGATCAAGCCCGCGTAAGATTGTCAGATCGGGTGGCAACCTACTGGGAGGCAGGGCAATAAGATATGAGCTCTATCCTCTGATATACAAAGAAATACCCGACTTTGAGCTGATAAGGGCATTGAACAACGGGCTACTGCCTCGTATGTATCTGTCAGAAAGGCCTGCCAGGCTTCTTTCTGCATATATCGGCAGTTACCTTCGGGATGAGATAATGGCTGAAGCAAAGATCAGGAATATTGCATCTTTCTCGCGCTTCCTGGAAATCGCTGCGTTTTCAAACGGAGAGATAGTAAATTACACAAATATTGCGGCTGAGTGCGGAGTTAGCGGCCCAACGGTAAAAGAGTATTTTCAGATACTTGAGGACACAATGACCGGCCGCTTCCTTCCATCATACCAGAAAAAGCCAAAGCGCCGGGTGATCCTCTCGCCAAAGTTTTATTATTTTGATGTCGGTATAGCAAATCATCTCCTTAAGCGCGGAACAATTGTTCCCGGCAGTGAAGCTTTTGGCAAAGCCTTTGAACATTTTATCTATCATGAAATTTACTCTCACAGCCATTATTCCGACCTCAATTATACGGTAAATTATTGGCGCACTGCCTCGCAGACAGAGGTTGATTTTATTCTTGGCGATCACGAGACTGCAGTTGAGGTGAAGTCGACTGATATGGCAAATCCGCGACATCTGAGGGGTTTAAATAGTTTTGCTGAGGAATACAAAGTAAAACGACTTATCCTGGTTTCAAATGATCCATATCCACGAAAGGCAGGGAAAATAGATATTTTACCCTGGAGGATGTTTCTTGATAAGCTATGGGCAGGAGAGGTGATCGGGTAGGGCTTGCATCAGGACCAAAGACGAAGCATTTAGATATTGTGAGTTGCCAGTATTTGTACAAAATGAGCAAGAAGGTATTTGTCAGCGGGTGGCTTGATCAGCCCTTCGTCTCGAAGTACTGGCCCGGCGCCGTGATCACGATATCCATTGAGCGCGCCCTGGGATGGAAGCTGGCCGGCGCCGGCGGAGGAGGGTACCTGGTGCTGGTCTCCGAACGGCCGATTGCAAACGCTATTAAGATTAGAATTAGAAGAGAACGTCCAGTATAGATTATCCCAAAGTCCACAGTTTACAGTCCACAGTTTGGGGCTCCGACGCAGGAGGAGACTCAATCCCGTACACGAACCTGTCCCGATGAAGTCGGGAGTGTCGGGACGGCAGCCAAAATATGAATTTATGGGCAAAAAAGATTGGATAAACGGCGAAATATTACTATATTTGGGTATAGTCATCATCGATGTATAATTCAGAAATAAAGGCGTTTATCAGGGAAAAGAGCAGTCTTTTCTGGTATACTCCCGATGATAAGAAAGAGGAGGTCAGTCCCGCTTTACTCGTAGAGACTATCCTGAATTACGGTACAATGGATGACGTCAGAACACTTATCAGACTGATGGGTATGGATGAGGTCGCCAGGGTATTCTTCAGCGCCAAAGGGAGGCAAAAATTGAATTATTATCCTCAAATATATAATTACTTCTCACTCCTCTTCGGTAAATATGCACAAGGAAATTCTCTCTGACAAACAGCAGGAATTGCTTCCATTAATCAGGCAATTCAGCAGGGAGTATTATCTCGCCGGCGGGACTGCTGTTGCGTTACATATTGGTCACCGTCGGTCGATTGATTTTGATCTTTTTAAATTCTCTCCTGTCCGGCATAAAAGGAATATCGATAAAATAGCAGGCTCGCGACTGCCCTATGAAGTAACCTGGCGGGAAGCAGGTCAGATGAATGTTACTGTGGATGATGTCAAGCTGACATTTCTGGAGTATCCGTTTCAAATTGCAACCGGGATGAAGTTCCAGGATATTATTAAAGTACCGGAGCTGATTGATCTTGCCGCAATGAAAGCATATGCACTCGGAAGACGGTCAAAGTGGAAGGATTATGTCGATCTCTATTATATAATAAAGGATCACTTTTCGTTTGGCCAGATTGCAAAGAGAGCATCCGAAATTTTCGGTCAACTGTTTTCCGAGAAGCTATTCCGGGCTCAGCTCAGCTATTTTGATGATATTGACTATTCTGAACAGGTTGAATATGTTAATACTGCCGCTCCGGAAGAGGAGATACGTGCTTTTCTCAAAGAAAGATCACTTGAGATTGAAATCTGAAAACGATCATTGTCACCAGTCCACGCTGCATTGTAACATGTTCTCATATAACGCATGATCTCGCTTGCAAAAGTGCGTTGCAACACATAAATACAATTGTAAAAATGTGATTCTATACAATTATTCAATCGAATATTTGTATATTTGAACAAAAATGCAAGGATGGACAGGTCGAAATTAAGTGATCTCATTGCCTGGAAAAACTCTCCGGATCGTAAACCCCTGATCATCAGGGGAGCGAGACAGACAGGCAAGACCTGGCTCATGAAAGAGTTCGGGAGGAGATACTATGCCAAAACGGTATATCTGAATTTCGAAAAAAACAAGAGGCTTGCAGGATTGTTTACTGACGACTTTGACATATCACGTGTCATCACTGCATTGCAGGCCGAGTCAGGATTAACAGTCACGGCTCAGGACACACTGCTGCTCTTTGACGAGATACAGGCAGTACCGGAGGCCATTACGGCTCTCAAGTATTTCAACGAGGACGGTCCTGAATATCATGTTATCGCAGCCGGATCTCTTCCTGGTCTTGCCATCCATAAGGGTATATCCTTTCCGGTAGGTAAGGTAGCTTTCATGGACCTCCATCCCCTTACCTTTACCGAGTTCCTTCATGCTGCAGGAGACAGTGCCCTGGCTGAAATGCTCCACTCAGGCGACTGGAAGCTGATTACGGCTTTCAAAACCAGATATATTGAGCGTTTGCGGCAATACTACTTCGTTGGCGGTATGCCTGAACCTGTTGTACAGTTTGCCCGGGATCAGGATTTTAAAAAAGTGAGGGACCTGCAGAAGCAGATACTTGAAACGTACGAGCTTGATTTTTCCAAACATGCCCCGGCTGACATAATCCCTCGTATCCGCATGTTATGGAACTCCATACCCTCACAGCTTGCAAGGGAGAACCGCAAATTCATTTATGGCGCTGTCAGGGAGGGATCCAGGGCTAAAGATTATGAAACAGCCCTGTCATGGCTGATCGATTGCAAACAGGTATATCAGGTTAACAGGGTTTCCAAACCGGGTATGCCTCTCATTGCATATGAAGAGCGCAATGTATTTAAGCTCTTCCTGGTGGATACCGGATTGCTGGCTGCCATGGGCGATCTTGACGCAAGGATACTCCTGGAAGGAAATGATGTGTTCAGTGAGCTTAAGGGAGCTCTTACAGAACAGTATGTACATCAGCAACTTGCGAGCAGCGAGGCATACTCTGTCTGGTACTGGTCGGCTGAACGCGCTCCTGCTGAGGTCGATTTCCTCCTGCAATATAAAAACATCATTGTGCCAGTGGAGGTGAAGGCTGAGGAGAACCTTCACTCAAAAAGCCTGAGGTCTTTCAGAGACAGGTACAATCCTCCCGTTTCTCTGCGCACATCGATGTCCGATTACCGTCGTGAAGAGTGGCTGGTCAATATCCCTCTCTACGCATTGAGTGAGGCAGGAGGCATCCTCGACAGCTATGTTAACAGGGAGCTTTAATAATCTGTAAATTGTAGTAATTTTACGTGAAATAACGATATGTCAAAAACAGCACTTATAACCGGTGTTACCGGGCAGGACGGCGCCTATCTGAGCGAGTACCTGCTGAAAAGGGGTTACATCGTCCATGGCATCAAGCGCCGCGCTTCGATGTTCAACACCGAGAGGATAGATCACATATACCAGGACCCGCACCTGGAGCACCGCAACTTCATACTGCACTACGGCGACATGACCGACTCGATGAACATCACGCGCATCGTGCAGGAGGTGCAGCCCGATGAGATTTACAACCTCGCGGCGATGAGCCACGTGAAGGTGAGTTTCGACACACCAGAATATACTGCCAACGCTGACGGCATCGGCACGTTGCGACTGCTTGAGGCAGTGCGTTTGCTGGGGCTGACGAAGAAATCTCGCATCTACCAGGCCTCTACGTCGGAGCTCTATGGCCTGGTCCAGGAGGTGCCGCAGAAGGAGACGACGCCGTTCTATCCCCGTTCGCCGTATGGCGTGGCCAAGCTCTACGCATACTGGATCACCGTCAACTATCGCGAGGCATACAAGATGCACGCCAGCAACGGGATATTGTTTAATCATGAGTCTCCCATCCGCGGTGAGACGTTTGTCACGAGGAAGGTGACACGTGCTCTGAGTCGCATAGCGATGGGAGTCCAGGAAAAGATGTATATGGGGAACCTGTCGGGCAAGCGTGACTGGGGTCATGCGAAGGATTATGTCAGGGCGATGTACCTGATACTGCAGCAGGATGAGCCGTCGGATTACGTAATAGCCACGGGAGTGACCACAACCATACGCGATTTCATTACACTGGCGGCGGCGGAGCTTGGCCTCGAGCTGGCATTCAAGGGCGAAGGGATAGATGAGAAGGGTTATATAGTCAACATGGATGAGAAGCGTTTCATTAATTTCGTGGGGGCGGAGTATCTCGAAGGGATAAGGATCAGGATGAGGGAGAAGAAGGAGATTGTGGGTGTGGACAAGGCATATTTCCGTCCCACCGAGGTGGATCTGCTGATAGGTGATGCCACGAAGGCGCGGACGGTTCTGGGATGGAAGCCGAGGTATGACCTGGCCGGTTTGATAACGGATATGATGGAGGGGGATGTCAAGCTGGTGAAGAAGGAGGTTTATTTAAAGAGGGGAGGGTTCTATACACCGAATTATTTTGAGTAGGGTTAATCCTCTTCGAGGAACATAAGATATGTTAACGGCTTATTATACAATGCTTTAAGCCCTGCGGGCTATAAATACCCCGTAGCGGTTTGTTCATTGCAGAAGAATAACAGATACAATATACCGCCTAGCCATGCCCCAATAGCCGTAAGGCTGTCGGGGGTTAAAGCATTGTAGAATATAGGACAACCCACCGGGGTTCGTCGTATACGATAAAGAATTGTAAAACAGATGTTAAATAAAAATTCCAAAATATATGTCGCCGGGCACCTGGGCCTGGTGGGAACAGCAATCACCGAGGCGCTGAAGAGGAAGGGTTATACCAATATAATTGGCCGTTCCTTCTCGGAGCTTGATCTACGTCGTCAGGTGGATACTGAGGCATTCTTTGCCACCGAGAAACCCGAGGCAGTCATCCTCTGTGCCGCGAAGGTAGGAGGCATCATGGCCAACAACACCCTCAGGGCGGAGTTCATATACGAGAACCTGATGATTGAGGCCAATGTCATACATGCCGCATACCTTCACGGGGTGAAGAAGCTGGTCTTCCTGGGGAGCAGCTGCATCTATCCGCGCGACTGTCCGCAGCCGATGAAGGAGGATCACCTGCTGACATCGCCGCTGGAGTACACCAACGAACCCTATGCCATAGCCAAGATCGCCGGGCTGAAGATGTGCGAGGCGTACAATCTTCGTTACGGAACTGATTTCATTGCGGTTATGCCCACCAATCTCTACGGGCCGAATGACAATTTCAATCTCACCGGCGGGCATGTGATGCCGTCGCTGATGAGGCGGATCCACCTCGGGAAACTGCTGGAGAACGGTGATTTTGCCGGAATACGTGCTGACCTGAAGAGGAGGCCGGTTGACGGTTTCGACGGCAGCGGGCCGGAGGGAGAGATAATTGATCTGCTTGCAAGGCAGGGGGTGAAGAGTCAAAAGTCTGAAAGTCGAAAGTCGAAAAGTCAGGATGGTGTTCAGGTTGAAGTATGGGGGACCGGGAGGCCGTTGCGGGAGTTCATGTACAGCGGTGACATGGCTGATGCGACGGTTTATGTAATGGAGAAGATCTCGTTTCGCGATCTGGCGCCCGCAGGGGCGGCAGAGGTGCGCAACACCCATATTAACATAGGTACAGGAGAGGAGATAACAATTAAGGACCTATCTTTGTTATTGAAGGAGACCACGGGATTTGGCGGCGAGCTGGTATTCGATCACAGCAAGCCTGACGGCACACCGAGGAAGTTCCTGGATTCATCGAAGCTGCACAGCCTTGGTTTCAGGCATGCTACATCGCTGCGTGAGGGTGCCGCGAGGATGTACAGTTGGTATTTGGATAATTTATAGTTGATCCCCTGCGGGGAATGTTTTATTTTTACGCTGTTACAATTCTCTCAGGAATTGTGGTAGGAGACACCCCTGAGGAAGAGAGGCTCGTAGAGCCTCAGGAATTGGTGTGCCGGGCATGTAGTAAGTCCCAAGGGTGAGGGGTATTAGCCCCCAAGTCCCAAGGGAGCCGTAATGACCGGAATCTCATAGCCGAGAGCAAGGGTGTCCCGGGTGACCGGGGATCTGAAGGAAGCTCAAGGCGAACTATTGTTCTGACGAACAGAAACCGGATAAAAGGCCTGTCTCACCGGGTAACCGGCCCATGGACTGGGGCACCCGATAGTCATTCGGAGGTGAGGGGGGTAAATCCGGCAGGAGAATAGGAAGGACTTACTACTTACCCCGGGAGGCCTTTACGAGTTCCGGGAGACTGGATAGGAATGCTGGTAACGGCAGGACGAAAGGCGTAAAGGAGTCAGCAGCGGGCGTATTACCGGAATATAATCAACCGGGAAGGCCCAAATCTATTATCAAAGGGAAGCTTTGAAGATGCGTAAAAGTGAGATGAAGCAGAAAAACGAAACGTGCCGACAGATGGAGTTATTTGGAAGGCACGGAGAAGAACTGACAGGAGGCACCACCGGCGGCACCGGCGCAGGGCCACTTGACAGAGCTGCTTTGCTTTCGGTATTGGAGAGACAGCGGACCCTGACAGAAAACTTAATGGAAAGGATTGTTGATTATGGAAACTTAAAGAGAGCGTATGAGAGAGTAAGGGAGAATGGTGGCGGCAGCGGAACAGACGGTATGGAAGTTGAAGAACTCCGTGAATGGCTGGGGAAAAATATCAATGCCCTTCGGACGGCACTGCTTGGTGAGCAATACAAGGTAGAGCCGGTACGTATGGTAGAGATCCCGAAGCCCGAGGGAGGGAAAAGGGTTCTTGGCATCCCTACGGTCAGGGACCGGATGATCCAGCAGGCCATACAACAGGAGCTGAGTTGCTATTATGATCCTTTGTTCAGTGAGAGCAGCTACGGGTTCAGACCGGGGCGGAGTGCGCATCAGGCGATACTACGCGCTGCAGAATACGTCAAGGAAGGCAGGGAGTGGGTAGTGGATATCGACTTGGAGAAGTTCTTCGACAAGATCAACCACGACCGACTTATGCAGAGACTCAGTAAAGGGATAGGAGACAAAAGGCTCCTGCGACTGATCCGGGCATACCTCCAGGCCGGAATGATGCATGATGGTCTGGTAGAACAGCGCACGGCCGGGACTCCGCAAGGAGGTCCCCTCTCACCACTTTTATCCAACATTGTTCTTGATGAACTGGATAAAGAGCTGGAGAGGAGGGGACACAGCTTCTGCCGCTATGCCGATGACTGCAATATTTATGTCAGAAGCAGGAAAGCGGGAGAAAGGGTGATGAGTACAATAATAGACTTCATAGAGAAGAAGCTAAAGTTGAAAGTCAACCGGGAGAAGAGCGGCGTAAGGCACTGTTCAGACGTCAAGTTCCTTGGGTACACGATCATGCCGGAAGGCGGGATAAGGGCATCAGATAAAGCCATAGACCGCCTGAGGGACAAGATACGGGAAATTACCCGCAGGAACCGGGGTTCAAGGTTGGAAGAGGTCATTAAGGAGTTGAACATAACCATTAACGGATGGGCAAATTACTACAAACTATCCAATACATGGCTAACTAACTTCAAAGGCCTTGATGGATGGATACGCAGGAAGGTGCGATGTTACCGCCTTAAGCAATGTGGCAGGCGGTACACAATCTTCAAGTTCCTCCGCAGCCTCGGTGTTCCGGAGAAATCCAGCTGGAACGCAATCATGTACTCACAAGGATGGTGGGAGCTTAGTAATAAGAATGCCATCAAAAACTCTATGAATCTTGGGTGGTTCGCCCAACATGGGCTACAATCCCTATCTTTGAAGTTTAATGTTAAAAGCTAATAGAAACCGCCGTGGTACGACGAGTATGCCCGGTGGTGTGGGGGGACTGCGGCGTGAGCCGCATCCTACCCGATTTAGAACAGCAGACGAATCCCCCCTCTTCCGGGCGGTACGTCACAAATGATAATGAATTGTAACACAGCAGATATGAAAAGAACAGCAGTTTATTTGATGACAGCAGTGCTGGCGGTGATGATGGCCGGATGTGCGGCATCATACATTGACTCATCACAGGGCCGCGACGGCTCGTCGTTCGAGAAGGCAGTGATAGTAGGATCGGTCAGGGCTGAGTACCTTTACATTGACCGCAACTATCCAGGCTCAGAAATACTGAGCCAGATGATTGTTGACAACAACGGCAATCCCTATGACGTGGTAACAATAATACCAAAAGGCGAAACGAAGAAGGATATAATCTTCGACGTTTCGCGCTTTTACCGCAAGAAGACCTACGCGGACGAATTGGAATAAGGTCTGAGGACGACAGGATTATCTGGCGGACTGGACGAGGCGGATGAATTCTGCACGGTATCCGTCGGGGTCAGCGCCGCGGGCACCGGAGGCCAGCGAGACAACATCCTCAACGGTAGCATTGCCGCGATACTTGCTGTCGCGCAGGATCATACCAAATTCTGCCACGGCGGCAGAGAACCTGAACCGGTCG
>Ga0302237_1000389_pt1 | contig 41832 bp, 68 predicted proteins | sample AAG_UR_Ala_MG_FD_193530 | JGI IMG/M metagenome (GOLD analysis project Ga0302237, IMG submission 193530) | Enriched activated sludge microbial communities from anaerobic digester in WTTP, New Holstein, Wisconsin, United States - AAG_UR_Ala | ecosystem: Engineered > Bioreactor > Anaerobic >... | reverse complement strand
ATATTCAAAAAATCTGTTTTCGTCAAGGGCGGCCAGACCGTCGAGGGCGACCAGTACGTCGAGGGCTACCAGACCGTCGAGGGCGACCAGTACGTCGAGGGCTACCAGACCGTCGAGGGCGACCAGACCGTCGAGGGCTACCAGTACGTCGAGGGCAACCAGACCGTCAAGGGCAACCAGACCGTCAAGGGCGACCAGTACGTCGAGGGCTACCAGACCGTCAAGGGCTACCAGTACGTCGAGGGCGGCCAGACCGTCAAGGGCAACCAGTACGTCAAGGGCTACCAGACCGTCAAGGGCGGCCAGACCGTCGAGGGCTACCAGGCCGTCGAGGGCGACCAGACCGTCAAGGGCGACCAGTACGTCGAGGGCTACCAGACCGTCAAGGGCGGCCAGACCGTCGAGGGCTACCAGACCGTCAAGGGCAACCAGTACGTCAAGGGCGACCAGTACGTCAAGGGCAACCAGACCGTCGAGGGCTACCAGACCGTCGAGGGCGACCAGACCGTCAAGGGCGACCAGTACGTCGAGGGCGACAACCAGACCGTCGAGGGCAACCAGTACGTCGAGGGCGACCAGTACGTCGAGGGCTACCAGACCGTCGAGGGCGACCAGACCGTCGAGGGCTACCAGTACGTCGAGGGCAACCAGACCGTCGAGGGCGACCAGTACGTCAAGGGCGACCAGACTGTCGAGGGCGGCCAGTACGTCGAGGGCGACCAGTACGTCGAGGGCTGTAAATTACTAAAGCCTCGTGGATCGATTACCATCAATCACATTGGCTCCCGTAATGCCGCCACTACATTTTATTTCACTACCGATTCTGGCGTGATGGTCCGATGTGGGTGCAAGTTTTTACCAGTCGCCGACTTTGAGCAAACGGTAAAATCAACTCATGGAGACAACCAGTTCGCGCGCGAGTATCAATACGCGATTGAGTATGCTAAAAATATGGACGCATACTATCGGGGCTTACGGTGAAACCCGTCATAGCCATCCTCGCGCTGTGCCTGTGCTCGTGCGCGACCATCCACGGCCCTCAGCGCTACACGTACTCGCTGAAATACCCGTGGCTTACGGATGAGATATACCAGATATGTGTAACCGAGTCCGCGCGAAACGAGTTACCGCTCGCCCTGGTTCTGGCCGTGATCGACGCCGAGAGCGATGGCCGACCCTGGGCCGTGAGCAGGGCCGGTGCGCGAGGAATGATGCAGGTCATGGGCAAGTACTGGTATCGCGGACCCGCCGAGGATTTGCAAGACCCCGCGCTGAACATCCGTATCGGGTGCCGTGTGCTCGCGCATTATCTCAAGGCGGCTGGTGGTGAATTACCGAGGGCGCTGAAGTACTATAATGCCGGGCCGAGTGGTAAGGTTTGGAATTGGAAGTACATCAATAAAATCATGAGTAACGCGGAGGGGTGTGGTTATGACAGCAAAAGAGATAATTATTAAGTATCTTACGGATAATGGATATGATGGGCTGTATAATAATGATGATGATTGCGGTTGTGGGATTGATGATTTGCTACCATGCGGTGCAAGTCCCGACGATTGCAAACCAGCGTACAAGTGCAAATGCGATTTGCATTGCGGAGTATATTCAGCGTGTTACACGCCAGCTAAAGAAAATAAATGCTGGAAAGAAGATTGAAAAGAGTGTATCGAATCCGCCACCGGCAAAAAAATCGAGGAGGTACTATCATGAGCGACCAGATCAGCGAGAAGATGGCGAGGAAATTGGCACATCAAGTGGCAGTTACGTGTTATGAACAAGCCGACCAGTTTGACGCAGAGTCACGGTGCATGAGAGCATGGCGAGTCGCCGGACTCATCAAGCTCTCGAATCTCTCAAAGCTCAACGAGGTGAGGAAGTGGGTGCGCGACATGAAGCCAGCTGCCGGAGCGGAATACTCGTTATATTATAATGGCGTCCGTGACGCCGCAGAACTCTTCGAGGCCGCAATAACCGAAATCATGGAGGAACGCGAATGAAAAGACTGATATTGCGCTTTGTTTCTCTATACAGGGTGCGGCGTCAGGCCTATATAATATGGGTTTTGATGTACTATGGATTGCGCGTCATACGATTCGAGAACAAAGAAAACTACCGCTACTTGCGGTATAAAAACGGGTGGGGAATATGACGATCACAATGTTTATCCTCGCCGTGGCGTGTCAGTCCGGCGCGTACCTGTGCCTGCGTTTGGGCTGGCCCGTACTCGCGGAGTCGATGCGGTTCTGCGCAATCGCCGCTCTTGTCGCGTGGGGGGCTACGATATGAACATCGGCCTCGTCGATGTGGATGGCCACAATTATCCGAATCTTGCGCTCATGAAATTATCAGCATGGCACAAGAATCGGGGCCACCGCGTCGAGTTCGCCGACATGTTCGGGCATTATGATATTGTATATGCGAGCAAGGTGTTCACATGGTCCCCCGATGATGAATATTGTTATGCCACGCGCGACACCAAGCTTGGTGGAACGGGGTACAATTTTGACACCCTACCCGAAGAGATCGAGCACGTCTGCCCGGATTATGGGCTATACCATTGCACAAGCGCATACGGTTTCTTGACGCGCGGGTGTCCGAATAAATGCTCATGGTGTTTCGTGCCAGACAAGGAGGGGGACATTCGCCCCCATGCAGAGATTGACGAATTTTTGGGCGGTATGAAATCTGCCGTACTCATGGATAACAATGTCCTCGCGTCGGATCACGGCATTAAACAGATTGAGCAAATATCACGGCGCGGAGTACGTGTTGACTTCAATCAAGGTTTGGATGCAAGGCTCATAGACGCTCCCGTGGCTCGCTTATTATCGCGTGTAAAATGGCTGGCGCCGCTTCGCATGGCGTGTGATTCTCTGGCGATGTTGCCACGAGTAAAATCTGCGGTGAAATTATTACGCGCCGCCGGGGTTACTCCGCAAAGGTATTTTTGCTATGTGCTTGTCACGGATATTGATAGCGCCCTAGTTCGCGTCGAATCATTGAGGGCTATCAATGTTGACCCGTTCGCGCAAGCGTTCCGTGATAAACAGGGCACTCCTCCGACACGCGAGCAAAAAGACTTTTGCCGGTGGGTCAACCATAAGGCGATATTCAAATCTATAATGTGGGAGCAATATGTATGAAAATTACAATCATAGGATCCACTTCTTACCAACATAGGATGCAAAGGCATAAGTTAGAACTCGAAGCGAACGGTCATACTGTTTCTCTCCCGGCATTCGACGATTTTGATGGTATGAACGAATTACAGGTGTGCGGGTATAATAGAGATAAAATAAAATGGGCCGACGAAATCCATGTAATATGGGATCAGCGGTCAATCGGAACTATTTTCGATTTAGGAATGGCCTTCGCTTTACAGAAGCCGGTTCGGATTGTTTACCTCAATGCAAAAACATTCCCAAATTTCCTTAGTCAATACGCCATCAGAGATGGGGCTACGATATGACCGACCGCGAGATAATGCTCGAAAGCGAGATCGCCGAACTGCGCTCACGCCTTGCCCGAGCCGAACGCTTGGAGCGGTACATCCCCGCCGCCGTGATTGACGAGTGTGTGGCGGTGCTCGACCACGGCGAAGAAAAGCATCCCGGCGAGGAGTGGAAGAAGGTTTTCCCTCACATCCACATGATTCGCGCCCACATGCATATATGGGACTTTGAAACAGGTGGCTGCGAGCGCGAGTATGAAAGCGGCCGCTATCACTTGGCCCACGCGATCGTCAGGTACATGATGGCTCTTGCTCAGTTCATGGGGGCTGTGCAAATTCACGAGGAGGAATTATGAGTTATCGAGACATGACGTTTTGCGGGTTCTACAAAGGTTGCGTCAACGGCAATACGTGCGATCGTGCGCTTACGCTCAATGTGAGACGCGCTGCTAAGGCTGCCGGTATTCCAGTGGCCAGATTTGTTGATCCGCCGGAATGCTTCAAGAAGCCATTTTCACCAAACGGTGAAAGCGCAGAAAGCAATGAATAATACTGCTATACCGGCAATCGCGATAGTATTCTGATATATTCTTGACATTATGTACATGATATATTACGATGTTACTGGTATAGCGGTAAAAACGGAGGAGAAACATTATGATGACAGCCAACTTGGGGTATGGGCGACTTGTTTATTTGCGAGAATATGATATGCATAAACTTGTTTATACCGCTGAAAGCGTATACATGTTATACTTAGCATGATGAACTATGGCGAATACGCCGCAATAAGGAGGAGAGATGAAGCTTGAACGTCTTGCGGTTAAACTCTATAAACTTTTTGGTGCCTATGTTAAGGCGTTTGAAAAAGAGAGTGGTCCGTCTCGTGGTAAGATATGGGTGCGATATAATAATGGCGAAATTGTGGTATTTGCCAATTCACCCGAAAAAGTTGCAGAAGCCGCTATTGAAATAGCAAGGAGGATCAATGAACGCTAAAGTCACCGAACTCATGGATAAAATCGGAATCTCCCGTCAGTCCGCGATTGAGATTGTGGCGATGGACATCAACGCCTCGCGTGCTGAAAGTCGGCGCATTCCGTGCGAAGTGTACTCGCGTTGCGTGGGCTATATTCGCCCATTAAGTCAGTGGAACAACGGCAAGCGCGAGGAGTTCCGCGAGCGCAAAACATACAAGATCAATGAGGCGTAATTGAGGAACTTCAAGCGCGTGATGGTATGCTCAGACACGCACAGCGGCCATCATTACGGACTTACTCCTCCCGAATGGTGGTTTGGGAAGGACTCTGGCGACCGCCTTCAGCGCGACATAGGCGAGTACCAGCGGGATTTGTGGGGCTTCGCTGCTGACACCATCGAAAGACTCAAGCCGATTGACATCTTGCTTATGACAGGCGATGCCATAGACGGTAAGGGCGAGAAGTCTGGAGGAGTGGAGCAGCTGACGACCGACCGCGTTGAGCAATGCCGGATGCTTGCGCGTTTCATAGATGAGACAGAGGCCGCGAAAGTGAGAATGGTCTATGGAACCCGCTATCACGTCGGAAAGGAGGATGACTTTGAATCGATCATACCCGACTTTTCGCGCTGCAAGGACATCAAGATTGAGGGTCACGGGTTCTATAATGTGAACGGGTGCGTGATCGACGCGAAGCACAAAATCGGGGCCTCACAGATACCGCACGGACGGCACACCGCAATATCAAGGGCCAGGATGTGGAACGTGATGTGGCACACCGAGAAGGCCAAACACCCGCTCTCAAACATCATTTTGCGCGGGCACGTCCACTACTTCAATTACGCCGGTGGTCCGTCGTGGGTTGGGGTTACACTCCCGGCCCTGTGCTATCACACTATTTTCGGGGTGCGCGAGTGCGAAGGGCTGGTCGATCTTGGTATAGTCTGGTTTGACATTTACGACAGCGGGAGGTTTTCATGGGATTGGAGAATGGCAGAGTTTCCGGGGTTGGATGTGGAGGCCACTATCCTATGACGGTTCACATCCCGGACGAGTGGAAGGCCGCAATCGAGGGCAAGCGCCGCCGCGCGCGAGTGATGGACGACAAGACGAAGGCCGCTATTGACGCAATGATAATACAATACTACCCGACAAACACGCAGCGACAGATCGCCGTGGCCTGCGGGTGTTCGTCTGGATATGTGGCGACGCGAGTGCTTTTTTTGCGTGATGAAGGTAAAATTTCTTGAAGGAGGTCGCAATGGATTTCAACGAGTTTCCTAAAATAGCCCGCCTTTCCCGTGAGTGTATTATCACCGAGAAGATCGACGGAACCAATGGCCAGATATACATCGGGGAAGACGGCGAGTTTCTTGTTGGCAGCCGGACGCGCTGGATCACGCCCGAGAACGACAACTTCGGGTTTGCGCGGTGGGCTTACGACAATAAAGACGATCTTATGGCTCTTGGTCCAGGAAGGCACTTCGGCGAGTGGTGGGGGCAGGGAATACAGCGTGGATATGGCCTGAAAGAAAAGCGGTTTTCGCTGTTCAACGTGACGCGGTGGGCTGAAGCGCATCCGCCGTGCTGCGATGTGGTACCGGTTCTATGGCGCGGGATTTTTGAAACTGATGCAGTCTTAATGTGTTTGCGCGATCTTATAGAAACTGGCAGCGTAGCGTCGCCGGGCTTCATGCGGCCCGAGGGTGTTGTTGTCTATCACGTCGCCGCAAACATGTACTTTAAGAAGACCATAGAAAAAGATGAAGAACCGAAGTCAAAACGATGATTTGGGTTCGATTTCCCCGCATAGCGTAACACCATCAAGGCCCGTGTCTTTCGTACAACAAAGTTTGTACGAAGGACACGGGCATGACAGCAATAAATTATTTTAAGGAGAAAAGACATGAATGTAAACATTGAACTAAAGATTAAAATGACTGATGGTAAAGAGGTAATTCTCAACACCGAAGAGGCGAAAGAACTTTTAGGTAAGCTGAAAGAGATATTTCCAGAGCCGGTGTATATTCCTTCAACTCCGATAATTATTCAACAGCCTTATAGATGGTGGGAAACGGTATGGGATTCAAATACAGGAAAGGTAACTATCAGCAATAAAACAGAATAAAGGCCCGTGTCTTTCGTACAACAAAGTATATGTGAAAATAAAAAATATGAAGTCAAAACGGAGATTGTTTGAAATATCGCGGTAAGGGCACGCTCTCTTTCACCGTCCAGCCCTACGGACATGAGGTGCACTTCTGCTACCTTTTGGGCGATAAGGAGATGGACCGATATGCCCAAAAGCATCTCAACGTGTCTTGGGGAGAGCCCGGAGATACCATTTTCGGCACACGACACTATTACCACGGCGGCTATATAGGTGCGTCAGTGGTGTGGATGAGGAAAAAGCTTATTTTCGGCGAGCCATCGGATCACGGAATAATAGCGCACGAAGTCCAACATATAGTTTCCAATATCTGTCGAGACTGCAATATGCCGCGCGACACAGACAACGACGAACCTTTTGCCTATCTTTCCGGCTGGATAACAGAGCAACTTTATTTCTGGCTACTCACAAAAAACTCTTGACAACTAAACAAGCGTATAGTATATTTGCCTTGCCTTTCTCTTTGAAAACTGGCGTATAGTTTTGACAAGAAAAAACCCGGCTATTCGGCCGGGTTCGTGGCTATCGATTCAACGTATAGTTTCACGGCTTCCTCGATGACCTCCGTCATAGTCTTCCCCGTGTCCGTGGCTATCTGTTCGACACTCTCTTTGACATCGGGGTGCAATCGATAGTTGACTCTTACTCTCTTTGGCTTGTGCATAGTTCCTCCATATAGTTTTTGTTGCTTTGCCCGCTTGCCATTGAAGGCCACGGCTAAACCGGCGGGCGGGTGCTACAACGTAGCATAAATCTCGAATGCGGCGTCGTGTTGCGTGCTCTTGTCGCGTTTTGCAATCCTCAAAATCAGGCGTTCGGCCTGGAACAGCGCGCGAGCCTGTACGTCAAGCCACGACTCGCGCGAGTTCGGATTGCGGCGACCATTGTTGGTTTTTTTGAGTTCTGATGGCGAGCATACGCGCTCGGCAATATCTTCGTCGTAAATCAGAGCACACCCTCCGTCGGAATACTGCGACCAGCTATCGGCACCGTTGAGTAATTCTTTGCGGTCGGCGGGCGATCCGAAAAACTCGCGTTCGGCGTCCCATTCCTCGATCAGGTCAAGCGCATAGTTTTTGACGCCGCGCTGCCATGCGGAGCGGCACTTTTCCGCTGCGATCTTTTCGCGCAATTCTTTTATAGTCATTGTAAGACCTCCATTATTTTTTAACGACTTACGGAACCGCCCGAAAGGCGGAACCGTAAAGCGTTAATTATGCCCTCCTCTCAATAGAGTACACAATCTCCCCGGCGGCATACAGGCAGATCGTCCGCCCGTATACCTTCACGCGGTCGATGATTATACCGCGTTTTGCGTATTGCTGCTTGACGTATTCGACAAATCCTTTCTGTTTTTTACTCATTTGCTGCACCTCTCTATTTTTTTAACGGCTTGTGTCCGGCCACCGTAATGACCGGCCATAAGGCGTCAATAGGTAAGCGCGATCTTTTGAACGGTGCGCTCTAATACTTCGGCATTTTTCCGCCATGCACGCACGATGTCCGGAGCATCACCCCAATTTGTGGCGACGTGTTCGGCCTTCTCCTCGCATATCTCAGCAAGCGCGAGGATCAGCGGCCTTATGTCGTTTCGGTCGAGTATGTGCTCCAATAATTCTTTGTCTTTGTTGTTCATTGTCACTCTCCTAATTATATTTTAACGGCTTGTGTCCGGGCACATAATGCCCGGCCATAAGGCGTCAACCATAAATGTAAAACCTTGAACGCGGATTATTAACTTTTTCCGATATAATCTGGTCAATCCAATTAATTATATCCGCTTCGCAGGTTGGGTCATCAATCGCACCTTGACGCACCCAGGTAGCCAATTGCCGCCACGCCGCGTCGAATAAGCGGTTACTGGAATCGGCGAATTCTTTGCGGATTGATTTTTTAAGTGTTTTGTTCATTTTCATCTCCTCACTCTCCTTACTATATTTTAACGGCTTGTGCAATCCCGCCGTAACGGGAGAGCATAAGGCGTTAACTACTCGACCACGAATCCGCGCGATATGATGCGCTTGTCACGGTAGATGTTGCGGCACTCGCCCCGGATGATCGCCTCTATTACGTCCTCCCAGTCCGTGGCGTCCCACTCGTCGCGTTGTGGCGTAATGGCCATAGTGACCTTAATGCCGGTGCGGTTGCCGGTCCGGTTGCTCTCACGCTCGATCGTGTACCGTGTCCGGCCGCGTACTACGCGGATACCACCACAGTTAGGATAATCGTAGTCGATAGTGTTGATTATCTCTGTACTCATATTATCACTCTCCTATGTATATTTAACGGCTTGTGCAATCCCGCCGTAACGGGAGAGCATAAGGCGTTAAATCTTAATTTCGACCGGCTCAAGCGTGACTTTTGACACTAAAAGTGGGGCGTTTATTAGCGTTCAGCGTGTTACCGGTTTCCGGCCGGCCGGCCTACTTGCTGCCATGATGCAAGCACCATGTTCGCGCCCCGAAGTTTTCAAAGACCATTACGTCTTACTGATAATAGTAACGTACTTACACTATCGGATAATGTCAAGTATTTTTTGCAATTTTTTCTGAGCGCGTGGAAAAAAAGTGCAAAAACGCGGAAAAAAATTCTTGACAGATACACGTATGTTTAGTACATTGCATTATGCCTACTATAGACCGTGAGGGTATATATAGAACCGGCCGCGATACGTGTATAATAGGCCGATAATCATGCCATATACTACCAATACACTATCTATTCCGCGCGTCCAGAGGCCATAATTGCCCCGCAATAGGCCGGATGCCGACATTATCACTGCCCGCATTATAGATATGATAGTAGCCGGGCACAGCACTTCAGCGATACAATCCACCTTATCACCTATATTTGGCGTACAACAACGGCAGATCAGACGCTATATGGCGAGAGCTAAGCAGCAACTCAAGCTCGCAACCGCCGAAATGGACCAATACCGGCCGCTGATCCTGGCGAGATACGAGCAGCAATACAGAGACTGCGAGCAGATCGAGAAAACCGAAACCAAAATCCGGCTTCAGCGTGATATTAACGATTCAATGGCCCGCCTCACGGGCGCGGACCAGCCGGCGCCAAAGAGCGTCAACATATTCCAGTTTTTCCCCGCCAGGGACGCCGCCGGCCGGGTGCAGGTAGACATTCCCGCGGAGTACTCAATAGATGCCCCTGAGGCTGTCCAGGATGGAGACGACCTCGACGATAGGCCGATACGGCGGATGGTTCCGGGTGGTGCGCGGTGAGCGATGGACGGGAGGCGCCCCAAACCCTAGCCGCGATTATGAGGCCTGATAACTCATGACCTTTATACTATACGCATGTTTAGTGTTGTTCGCACTGATACTAGCTACGGTGCTACTCGACGGTAGGCGTGCGGGGTAACGCGGTCCGGCGTGTGGCTGGGATTCGGATAGACGCCCCCCCCTAGCCAAAGCGGGGGAGGGATTGTGCTCGATTACCCCCATTGAGCCAGCAGAAAATTTTGGAGGTTTTTATGCCGGGCGAGATGTTCCGTACACCATTTGAGGCGTTACCGTGGCGGTCGCAGTTTGAGTTGCCGATGAAGAAGGCTGACTTGAAGCTGTTACTAGAGGATTACGCGGGGCAGTTGTCGCCAGAGAGTATTGGTCCTATGGAGCGCGGACGGGCCGCCATGCTTATTGCGCGGGTGTTAAAGCTGTTGGTTGAGTTAGAGTTGAAGCGGTTGTCATAGTGTGATTATTTTCCCCTACGAGGTGCCCTGTGGTGGCGAGCGGAACTTTGATGCTGTTATGCGTGGTGTTGTGGTGTCTCGCGGGGAGGATGTTGGGGTGTATTACGCGCGTGGTGGCCGTGGGGTGTTGCGGGTCTACTCTGCGGGTGTGATGGATGCTGGTGGTTTTGTGCGGGAGATGGTTGCTGTGTGTGGTGGCGAGGGTGGTGGTAGCAAGAAAAGTGCTGTATGGACGGTGAAGCGTGAAGAAGTGGTATGAGATACCTGGCTGGTTTGATTTTCAGGATATATACTCGCGCGTGGTGGACGAGTTTTCTGGTGGTGTTTCGGGTGGCGTTTTTGTCGAGGTTGGAAGTTGGCTTGGGAGGAGCGCGGCGTACTTCGCTGAGCAGGTGTGTGCTCAGAATCGCGAAGGGCTAACTTGGCGTACCGACGAGGAGACGCAGTTGCATTGCGTTGACACATGGGAGGGTAGCGAGGAGCACAAGTTGTACGTGGCGCAGCACGACGTGTACGCCGAGTTTTGCGAGAACGTGGATGGCTGGATTCGCGGGGGATATATCGTTCCCGTGAGGAAGCCGAGCGTCGAGGCAGCGAAGGACTACAAGGACGAAAGCCTTGTTGGTGTGTTTATCGACGCGAGTCACGAATACGGGGACGTGCTTGCTGACATACGGGCGTGGTGGCCGAAGGTGAAGCAGGGCGGTTATTTCGGTGGTCATGATATAAACTGGCCCGGTGTTGCGAGGGCAGTGCAGGAGTCGTTCCCAGGGGTTCAGCCTTTGGGTAGTTCATGGTTGGTGAGGAAGAGTGAGTAAAGACAAGAAACGCGAAAAAAGATCGCAGGGGATGCCGCTTCCGCCGTCTGACATGGCGAAGCTACGGGGCATGAAGCTCTGGCTTGCAACTCCCTGCTACGGCGGGATGCTAACCGACGTTTACACCGCGAGCCTTCTGAAGATGCAGAATCTGTTCTGGCACTTGGGGGTGGAGTTTTACACGTATTTCGTGAGGAACGAGTCGAACGTCTGCCGCGCGCGAAACGAGTGCGTCGCCGCTTTCCTCGGAAGGGGGACAGACTACACGCACTTCATGTTCCTTGACGCTGACATAGGTTTTCGGGCCGAGTCTGTGATACGACTGATGCTTTCGGAAAAGGAAGTCATTGCCGGTGGGTATCGGAAGAAGTGCATGAAAGAGGACTATACCGTGACGTTTCCCGAGGGCCGGTTCGACATCATAAATGGGATTTGCGAGGTCGAAAGGGTTGGTGCCGGGTTCTTGATGATCCAGCGCGGCGTGTTCGAGAAGATGATGCAGCACTACCCGGAGATGAAGTACAAGACCTATTCTCACTTGCTTTCGGAGAAGGAGCGCGAGTTTACCTACACGTTTTTCGAGAACCTTTATGATGAGAACGGTGTTGGCTGGTCTGAGGATTACGGGTTCTGCAACCGCTGGAAGAAGATGGGCGGTAAGATTTATCTTGATGTGACGGCAAGGCTTGACCACCTCGGGAGTTTCGTTTTCGAGGGCGATATTTCGAGAATACTTTTGGACAACAAGGCGTGAACGGTTTCATCTTCCATCCGGTCGAAGGAGCAAAGTATCGTAGAAATTACGAGAAGATCGCCCGCGACCTGAACGTCTTTCGTGACAAGAACGACTGGAAGAAAGCCATTGAGTTGATTCGCAAGCTGTGTTGGGACGACCTATTTTTCCTTATGTACTTCGTTCTCGGATGGGGTGATATGAACCACCCGTGGCTGGTTGACAGGGCTAACGAAGTCAACGACAACCGCCACAAGACGCTGGACGTATGGAGTCGCTATCATTATAAAAGTTCGATAATAACCGTAGCTGGTACGATTCAGGACGCCTTGCGTGACCCCATGATACGCGGGTGTATTTTCTCTCACACGAAGTCGATAGCGAAGGATTTTTTACGTCGGATCAAGACAATTCTTGAAACCAACGGTTTACTTGCGGCCGCGTTTGAAGATGTAATCCCGGCGAACCCGATGAACACAAAGGGGTGGCTGTGGTCCCTTGACGATGGATTACAGCTTAAATGCGGTAACGAGATCGGCGGTACGTTGCAGGCTTCGGGACTCATAGATTCAATGCCCACGGGCAAGCACTTTACCCGGCGTATTTACGACGACGTGGTGACAAGGGAGGCTGTGTCAACCAGTGAACAGCGAAACAAGGTGTCGGAATGTGTTAGGCTCTCACATGCTCTCGGCGACCCTAAAAACGGAACGCACTGTTTCATCGGAACCCGTTATCACTTTGGCGACTTCTATGGCGAACTCATCCGTGGTGGAGGTTATACTGTCAGGGAATATGCCTGCACCCATAATGGAGCGTTTCCGGCAAAGCCTGTCGGCGCAGAGGATGACGTATCTCCCCTCGGAGATGGACGGGCGGTACTCTATACCCAGGACCACATATGGGAAGAGTTCAAGAACATGGGAACCGCGACCTTTGCTTCACAGATGCTTATGGACCCTATCAAGGCTGACGAGAAGGCTTTTGACGTTAATTGGATTCGGTACTACAACAATTCAACTGCCAGGCCACACACAAGAAATTTCATCTTCGCAGACCCGGCAGGCTCAAAGAAAGAGGGTTCAGCCTATACGGTCATGTGGGTGGTTGGCGTAGACCAGAGGAATTATTACTACATACTCGACTGCGTGAGGGACAGGCTCGACCTTCAGCAAAAGCAAAGGAAACTCTTCGACCTTGTGGCTAAATGGAAGGTGATAAAGGTCTATTACGAGAAATACTCCATGCAGGGCGACATAGAATACATCGAGGAGAAGAAGCGCGAGGAAGGATTCCATTTCCCGATAGAGGAAGTCGGCGGGACCAGATTGTCAAAGGACGAAAGGATTCTCAAGTTGCAGCCCTTGTTTCAAGAGGGCAGAATGATTTTCCCCGAGAAGCTTCCCTACACCGATTGTAACGGCAAGCTCAGAAATCTTGTCGATGACTTTATCATGGAAGAGTACAACGAGTTCCCCGTAAGCCAGTACAAGGACATGCTGGACGCGCTTTCAAGGCTTCGGGACGAGAAGGTAAAGGTGGCCGGCCCGGCGTATGTCGAGCCTGCTACACATGAGACTGACAACCCCATTTTGAGGTGGCACAGGCAGTCCAAAGACGCGAGTAATGGTAACTCATGGTTGAACGCATGAAAGCATACGGAGAAGACGTAAGCATAAAAGATATGTACGCGGAATGGAACGACGACCTTGCTCACCTTTCGCTACTCAGAAACGAGATGAAAGAGGATGACGACTTTTATCTCGGCAACCAGTGGGGAAGCGTCAAGAAGAAGAAGGGTAAGCCGTATCTTGCGATCAATCTCATCAAGAAGCGCGTGGATTGGGTATCTGGATTTCACCGGCAGAATCGTAATGGCATGAAAACCTACCCGCACGAGGGATCGGACGACTTCCGCTCAGACGTTTACACTCAGCTTTTACAGCTTATGTATTCCTCGCGTCCGGTGAGTTACCAACTCGACGCCACGGTTGACGACGCAATCAAATGCGGTATCGGGTGGTTTTTCGTTTACATGGACTACTCGCGGGACATCTTGAATGGAGACATTGTTATCAGACGTGAAGACCCGTTCCGCGTTCTGTTCGACCCATACATGAACAGCCCCGACCTTTCAGATTGCTCACACATTTTCAGGCGGGCATACCTGTCAAAGACAGAATTGAAGGCGATGTACCCGAAGCTTGCGAAGGAGATTGAAGGACTCCCGGATCAGGAAGAGAACGCGCTCGAAAATATGACCGCCCGTAGTTTCGGCGGGAAGGGCCGCGTCAATGTGCTGGAAAAGTGGTACAGGGGTTCAGAGGAACGCCCGTTCGCCATCAACCTTCAGACGATGGAGCATACTATTCTCGACAAGGGCGGTGAGCAAAAATTCCTTGAGTCGCTCGAAAACCCGGAGGACTACAAGATCGTCAACCGACGGGCCAACATCATCAAGATGAAGCGCTCTATCGGGGACTTCATCATGGCCTATGATGGGGTTTCTCCATACCTTGAAGATGAGTACCCGCTGATACCGGTTATGTGGACGTTCGACCCTACCTGCCCAGATTGGGAATGGAAGCTTCAGGGGATGGTAAGGCCGCTTCGGGACATCCAGCTTGAAAAGAACAAGCGCCGTTCTCAGATGATGGAGTTCATCCTGTCGAAGAACATCAAGGGGTACAAGGTCAAGCGCGGCGCGAACGTAGACATGAAGGCATTTCTCACCGGCGACGAACAGGTTGTTGAAATGGACGACCTGAACGACATCGATCAATTCGACGGTCCGAAGATTCCCGACGCCTACGTGATGCTCGAAAAGGAAAACAATACCGACTTCGACATGGTTTCAATCCCTTCGGACATGCTTGGCGTACCCGACACGGGACAGCAGGCCGTGGGCGTTGCACAGCTCCGTGAGAGGGCCAACTATACTCAGATTCAGCACGGCCTTGACAATATCTGGCTTGGATACGAGATGTTGAGTAAGCACGTCATCAAGCTTGTCAACAAGCATTGGGATATTGCGAAGATCAAGAACATCGTCGGCGAGAACACGCCCCACGTCAAGGAACTCAAAGAGCTTGAAAAGCAGGCGATTGAGATTCAGTCCACCCCGCCACCGCAGGACGACCCGCAGGCTCAGGCGGAGTTTGTCCAGCAGGGCGAACAGATCATGCAACAGTTGCAGAATTTGCAACAGAAGATTGCCGAGTATTGGGACGACTTCGACAAGGGGCGCGCGAATATTGATTGGGATGTACGGTTCGGCGACCTTCAGGATACGCCGTCGTACCGGCTGGCAAATCTCGCAACGATCAACGAGTGGAAGCATCAGGGCAACCCTGTCCCTGACGAGATCGCCCTTGAGTTCATGGACATCGACAAAAAGACGAAAGAGCGGTGGTTGGAGATCGTTGCCGAAACCTCTCAGTCGCAGCAGCAGTCGGAACAGATGGCGATGCAGTTCGAGCAGATGATGGAACAGATGAAAGCACAGGTCAAGATCGAAGTCGCTAAGATCGCGGCTCAGGCGCAGATTGGCGTTGCAACTATCAAGGCCAACGACGTGTACGAGTCAGAACTGAGGATTCAGCGCGACAACGTAAATCTTGGCGACAATAAGATGGGGTAAGAGTTTGAACGACATAGACGCGATCAGGGCTATTCAGGCAATCATGGACTCCGCTCGTGCGGACAAACACACGGGCGAAATTGAAATAAGGCTTGTTTACGGGCAGGGCGGGGTTCGTGATTGCCTTTTCCTGTCAAGAAAAAAATTAGATTTCTCGAAAAAAAGTACTTGACATGTAAACGGATGTGTAGTATCTTTAGAACCAAATAAGCGGATTCTTTCGCACCCCTTTTGGATGTAGCGGAGGCCCGCGTTGGGAGTAATCCCGGCGCGGGCTTTCGTATTTTATACACGAGGTTTTTTATGAGCGACGAACTGGGTGTAGCCGCAGAAGTCCCGGAGGTAAGCGCAACCCCCGATACTGAAGTGGCAGCTGGTGCCCCCGACCAGCAGGTCGCAGAGACGGGTGTAACTCCTGAAACCCCCGGTCAGGACAAGGACGCAGCGGCGTTTGCCCGTTTGCGCCGAGAGAACAAGGCATACGAACGAAACCTTGCAGCGATTCAGGCGAAGCTTGATGCGATTGAGGCCCGTGTAGCCCCGGCGCAGCCGCAGGACGAGTTCAGGGACGATGACATTCTTACCGCCGGTGACTTGCGGAGGTTGGAATCGAGGCGTCAGGCCGAAGAAGCAAAGCGACAATTTCAGGACTCCTTCCGCGAAAGCGTGGCTAGGGTGAGTGCCAACGAGGACTTCGAGGACCGCATGGCGATTCTCGACGAATTTATTGCCACGAATCCTATATATCGCGGGTTCGACAAGATCATCATGGAGCACCCGCGCGGTCCCGAGATTGCATACGAGTTTGCCGAATCTCTCATGAATCGCAAACAGGCAGAAAAGAAAGGTCAGGTTTCCAAAAAACTTGACGCTAATCTAGGGAAACCCCCTCCGGTCGTCGGCGGTTCGGCCTCGCCCGTTCTGGACGAGGCACAGCGAATCGCAAAGATGAACCCACTCGGCAAGGAATTTGACGAGATGGTCAGGCGGGTAGAGGGCTATTCTTCCTAGAAGAGTTGAAATCAGGACAACTCAATGGATTACACCAAAACCACTGACATACCCAGTCCTATAAGGACTTACTACGACAAGCGCCTGCTTCAGAGGCTCTTGCCGCGCCTTATCCACAAGGCAGCCGCAGAAATGCGACCGCTCAAAATGCGTTCGGGCGACCAGATCAAGTTTCGCAGAATCGAAAGCTTGGCCGCTCAGACCGCTCCGCTGGAAGAAGGCGTAACCCCTTCTCCGCTCGTTCTGGACGATACTCAGATCACGTCCACCATCGGGCAGTATGGCGGGTACTCCATCATAACCGACATGGTTCAGATGACCGACATCGACCCGATTATATCGGAGACTGTCGGACTCATGGGCGAAATGATGGGGAACACCATTGACCAGACCATCGCTTCGGTTATCAACGCCGGAACGAATTACATCCGCGTGACCGCGACCAACGTAGGCTCGACTGCCGGTGCTCGCACCGTTGTTGACAACGGCGTGTTCACTCCGTATCACCTTCGCGCTGCGGTTTCGACTCTGGAAAACGCGAACGTCGAAAAGATACAGACCATGATAAAGACCGGTTCCGGCTACGATTCTTCGCCTATACCGGAAGCTTATCTGTGCTACATTCACCCGACGATTGCACAGTGGATACGCGGCGGTGACACGACTTACTGGGCACCTGCGACCTCCGGTTTCATCCCGGTTCAGCACTATGCCAACTATTCGAGCCTGTACCCCGGCGAGATCGGCGCGCACGTTTCCGGCGTTCGTTTCATCATGTCCACGAACGTCAAAACCTGGGCCTCGACCGGTAAAGATAACGTCACCGTGTACTCGAACCTCGTTGTCGGGAAGGGATTCTATGCTTGTACCGAGATGGAAGGCGGCGTAAGGACTTACGTACACGACCGCAAGACCGAAGGCGGACCGCTCGAACAGCGTTCAACCGTCGGCGCGATCGTCGAACACGTAACCACGATTCTCAACGATAGCTGTGCCGTGCGCATCGAGTGCGAAAGCAAGCTTGCTGGTACGTAAAATCTGAAATGACGGGGCTAACCATGCCCCGTCATTCATCCAACTTTTGAAGGAGAATTACAATGGATAAACAGGTTTTTACCGGCACGCTGACTTGCGATCCGACGTCTCTTGCCGCTATCAATGAAGTGATCGGATTTCACCCCAGCGCGGTCGAGATATGGAACCCCGACAACGGTGTGAAGATGTGGTGGACTAACGACATGGACGAGGGAACCGCGAACAAGATCGTTCCCGTCGCTCACGGAAGGACCGGTCTGCTCGTACCCGCGACACTGAGTATCACCTCGACGAAATCCTATGTGAACTACGCTTCGGTGTATTCGCAGGCGACGGCGGGCTACACCTCGACGGCGGCCGGGACTTCAAACCCTGCGGCGTCTACGGTCGACAAGTCTAAGTGGGGAGCCTTCGGGTTTTCTCAGAACCTTGCAGATGGCAAGGTAGCTACCGGGCCTGACTCGACCGTGTTCAATCACACGACCGAAGCTCTCGCCATTGCTAACATCGCCGCGACTTCCGCTGGCTATGTTCGTCTTGGTTACGTGACGGTTCAGGCAACCGCCGGGGCTGCATGGGTGGGGGCGACGAGCACGTTCTCGACGGCTGCCGACTACAACATTTACAGCGACGATCCGCTGACCTTCACCTCCTCTCTCGGGATAAGCCTCTATACTGCGGCTGAGTTCACGATTTCTTCGGGTACGACTCCCGGTGGCGGGCGTGGGTTCACGGTTGGCGCGGACACGGACCTTCAGGTCTTAGGGGCCACGCTTTATTACAAGGCGTGGAGGTAAGGAGAAAACTATGGCGATAATCAAAACTGGCACGTTCACCGGAAGTTCGGCAGCGCAGAATATAGAACTCGGATTCATACCCGATTTCTTTATGACTATTTCGATGACCGATAACGCGGTGAAGACGTTTGTGTACGAGAAGAACATGTCCGACGCGACCGGTGCGTACATGTGTGGAAGCAACGACGACATCATTGCGTCGAACGGCTTCACTCCTTACACCGGCGGCGACCCGACTGTTTCCAGTGGTACGACTCCCGGAGCTTCAAAGGGAATCACCATCGGTACTTCGGCACAGGAGGACGGCAAAACGACTCACTATCTTGCGATTTGCAGCGGGTAACACAACAGGGGGGCTTCAAGTCCCCCCTGACTTTTCATTATAGGAAGATTTATGAAGAAGAAGATTCACGCAGTCATCAGCAGGGCCAACATCGCAATCGAGCGATACACGACCAACGTACCCATACAGAGAAAACCGCTTGTGGTCCCCGGACGTACGGCTTGTCTGGATTCGGTTATTCCTTTCACCGATGCGGTGATCCAGAGCGAAAGACGCGAGGGCGGACAGAAGCTTGGCGGCGGCGGGGAAGTCGTGATCCCTATTGAGATGCACCGGTTCAACGTCCGCGAAGAGAAATACTTCGTATGCGACAAGGACTGCATCGAGTGCAAGCCTGCCGAGTGTACCGGAATACCGATTTCAAAGAGCGAGTTCTACGACGACGAAAAGAGCGCCGACGATCTGGCAAAGAAACACTCAAAGAAGGACCCGGTTGACACACGAGAAGAAGCTCAGGCTGTTATATGACCTCTACGCGCGCATTCCCGATACTCCGTGCTCACAGTGCGGGAACAAGTGCTGCAAGACGCCCTTTTACGTATCGGACTTTGAGAAGTCCCTACTGGATGGCAACAACTTCGACACTATCGGGACATGCGCCTTTTTATCTGACGGCAAGTGCACCGTTTACGAACGGCGTCCTTTTATTTGCCGGATGTACAACGCCAATCGGCGGCTAGGGTGCCACGAGGTCGAGCGCAAAGACCTCATGACCGACGCAGAATTGATCGAGCTTTACCACGAGTACTACACGCTGTTTTGGAACGTGGAAAGCTTGCGACGGTGGAACGTATTACAGCGACAGGTGATGGCCATACCCGCTGTGATACAGCCCATACCGTATTACTAGGGAGGGGGAGATGACGCTCTCGGAAATATACAATCGTGCGATGTTTCTTGTTTACGGGGACACGACCCCTCCCGCCGCTCTTACCACGCAGGCCCAGGCTGTGACCGAGGGCTTGATTGCCAACTTCATGCGTAAGGTGATGGACGATTACAACTATTGGTGGATGGAGGAGGAATATGGCGTTGCCGTTCCCGCGTACACGCGCTCGCTTGCGCTCCCTTCAGACTTCAAAGTCGAGATCGGGCCTGTGCGAATTTTACGGTTTGACTCTGCGGAATACGAGACTGGTTCCGCTGAATGCGCCGCGACCACAGCCGTCGTAGGTACTGGTACGGCGTGGGAGGCCGACTGGTCTGGTAAGAAGTACCAGATAAGTTGGGACGACGCGACGTGGTATGAAATCCTCACCGTGACCGATGCCACGAACTTGACGCTTGCAACTGCCGGGCCTGCGCAGGCAGCGGCGGCGTACTCAATTCGCAAGTGCAACGGGATAATCAACTTGACTAAACTCCCGATGGGAACCGAGGACAAGGAAGGCTTCGACATCAGAGGCACCCAGTCGCACCCGCTTTACTACGATATTTACGAGAACACCATGAGGCTGTTCCCGATGACCGATGAAGCGACGTATTTGGAAATGAAGTACTACAAGTACCTTGCGCGGCCGACTACGTTTTTGACTCACACCGATTCTCTCACCGAAGAAGCGCCAGACGCCATTGCGTACTACCTCGCGTCGTTCGAGGAGAAACGTCGTCACGAATGGCAGGCCGCGCAGATGTGGGAGGAGATGTCAGACTCAGAGATTCAGCTTATGAAAAATAAGCACTTCACAAGGAGTAACGGGAACGTGGTTCTCCCGTACATAGACTGCTAATGAAATTATACTGTTCGACGTGCAAGAAGGTAGTTCCGGTCAAGGTTAAGTCCGCCGGGTACACCTGTCCGTTTTGCCACAATCTTCTGTGAGGTAAATAATGGCTTCCCGTTATACAAACGTCTACTCGACCAGCACCCCGGCGAACACCGATAAAGCCGGTCTTGGCGCTCAGGAAATCCGTAACCACAAGATAGACGTAGAGGAACGCATGAAGGCTCCTCCGTGGTCGATTGCCTATGCGCTGAACCAATTAGGAACAGTTTCTGCTGGTACTGTGACAATCGACATGACCGAAGGAGACTACCACACGATGACCCTCCCCACGTCGGGGACGGTGACGATTGCCATTACCAACGTGCCTTCAAACTCATACGACGAGAAAGTGGCGTCGATGCTCACGATCGAGATTACCAACCCCGCGTCTGGTTCGGCGACGGTGACGTGGCCCGCCACGGTGAAGTGGCCGTTCGCTACCGAGCCTTCACGCGATACCACGGCGAGCAAGGTTACGATTTACCAGATGACCACCGTGGACGCGGGGACGACGTGGAGAGCGGCACTTGTGGGAACAAAATATGATTAAATACTTGACTTTTTGCAAATACCTCTCTATATTGCCACTATCAATAAAGTGGAGGTATGAACATGATAGGAGCAGGATGGATTCTCAGCGCGATATGGTTTATCGTGGAGTGGCCGCGACCTTACTCAAAGGGTATGTGGCGCAAGCAGTGGGGCTGGTGGTTTATCGTCTTTTTGAGCGTGTGGCTGTGGGCCTGTGATGACACACGCACGATCACCGAAACAGAATACGTTGACCGGGATGTTATCGTCACTGAACCGTACTACACCCGCACGGTGTACGACGAGAACATGGGCGAGTTCACCGCTGAACAGCAAGACGAACTCCGCACGAAGGGGTACATTACGATGAGGCTTTTCTACTCCCCGAGGAACGCTGGTCAGATATGGGTTCGGGCAGGAACGCCGAGCTTCGGAACAAGCGACATATATGCTGTGACCTGCGGCGAAAAATTTGTGGCTGTTGGTGCTTCGGGAAAGATAGGCTATTCACCCGATGGTGACACTTGGACTCAGGCTGAAACTCCGAGCTTCGGAACGTATCCGATCTCAAATATTGTTTCATGCAACAATATTTACATGGCCATGTCTGAGGAGGTAGCACAAACAGCGACTTCGCCAGATGGCAATACATGGACACAACAGGTTCACAAAGTTAGGTATACTTCGACCCTTACAACTGATGGAACTCGGTTTATAGCCATAGGAACTTACACAGGAGGAAGCCATCTTGATTTTTTGCATACTACCGATGGGGTTACATGGACAACTCTTTCAAAAGTGCTTCCGTCCTATATGCTTGCCCTACAATATGGCAATAGTCGGTATTTTTTACTTGAGGGAGAAACCTCTTGTTACTCGGACAACATGTCAGACTGGACATCTGTTGGAACGGGCCTTACTGAGTCGTCCGTTGGGGGGTATAAATACGGTAACGGATACCATGTTGCACTATTTATGATAGGTGGCGTTTACAAGGTTTATTACTCCATAGACTTTGAAGATTGGAGTTATGTGATGACGGTCCAGCCTTCTTCGCGGCTTCATTTCGCCAATGGGCGGTTTTTTATAACAACTCCGTCCGAAATGTATGTTTCAACCAATGGCGCAGCATGGTCGTCTACTGAATTACCGTTTAATGATACGCCGCCTTATAATAATGTTATGTCTATGTGTGGTGGGAACGGAAGGATTGTGGCTGTTGGCGTCACAGGCCAAATAGCTTTTAGTTTAGAATAACAATACCCGGATTCTTTACCTTCCTTCGGATAAGATAAAGCCCGGCAACCTTAAAAGGTTACGGGCTTTGTTGTGGAAAGAAAGTTTTTAACAACTATAACCGGAATATTCAAAGACCTTCATCGAAGGATTATCCCCGAGGATAAGCTCTCCGATGGAGTTAATATAATGTTCGAGGACGGCAAGGTGAAACGCCGCCCCGGTTATACCGTGCTCGGAAACCAGATGAACGGAGCCGTTACCTCGCTGACGTGGTACGAGCTTCTTGGCACGGCCAACAAGTTCCTCGTGGCCACCACCACGCGGGACGCCTACAAGTACAACTCCACCGATGACGAGTGGGATTTCATTACAGAAGTCCATACCGACGGGACTGTCACGGCTACGACGGCAGCAGCGACCGTGACCGGTTCTGCTACTGGCTGGTCGTCTTCGTGGCCTACCAGCGTTTATCAGATCAAATTCGGAACGACCGACCCGAACGCAAGCGGAACACCGGATACGTGGTACACAGTTTCAGCGTTCGCAAGCGCGACATCGCTCACTCTGACGACCAGCGCCCCCTCAGTCACCGATGGCACGTATGTCATCAGGAAGTGCTGGACGAACGATGAAGATCAGCCGCACGACGTGGCGCTCCCGGTCAAGACGTACGATCGAATCATGGTCGTGACAAACGGTATAGAGGTGCCGAAAAAATGGACAGGCACGGGATACTTCGCGGACTTGGGCGGGACTCCGAATGTCGCGCGTTACTGCGGATACTTCGGCTCTGTGGGGTTCGAGCACTTGTATCTTGGCTGGACTATCGACGCCGGTAACGATCAGCCGTTCACTCTGGAAATGTCTGATGCTGGCGACCCCGAAAGCTACGCCGAGGGGCTGTATTATGACTTCATGAATACCAACGATGAAGTCGTTGGGATGAAGGCTCTCGGGCAGAACGTCATTGTCTACAAGAAGGAATCGATCACCGTTGCCAGACCGACCGGCTCTGCTACCGACCCTCTCCAGTTCCAGCAGAACCACATCAACGGCATAGGAACACCTTCGATCAGGACTGTTCAGGACTTCGGGAATTTTCACATTTTTATGGGAACCGATAATATCTACAAGTTTGACGGGATGCAGATCGTACCCATAGGAGATGCTATCGTAAACACCATGATCCGCAGTCTTAACGCGGGTATGTCGCACCGGGCGTTTTCAGCGAAGATGCTCGACAGGCACCTTTACGCGCTCTTTGTACCGACTTCGGCAGACTATCCCGACAAGGCGTACGTTTACAACTACATCGACGATTCGTGGTCGATATGGGAGTTCCCGCAACAGATGACCGCCTTCGGGTACTGGTATTCAGACTCATCCGAGACGTGGGCGACGTGGGATGCTTCCGCGATAACGTGGGCAGACCTTCTCGCTTCCGGTGAATCGTGGACTGACTTCCTCGCGTATGGTGGAACTCCGACCTATCTCTTTGGCGACAAAGACGGATACGTTTACGAGTTCGGTTCTGGTACTGACAATGGTGCTGACATCACGGCAAACATGACCACGCGGGACTATCCGCTGAACGACCCTCGACAGCTTTTCAAGCTCCTTGAATTGCTCATTGGTATATCGCAGTCAAGCGCCGGGGCTCTGCGCGTGAGGGCTTCGGTCAACTTCGGCGGTGAGTGGTCCGGGTGGGGGAACATTGACCTCGCGGGGACAACGGAATATTTCGAGCGCATTGTTAATTTTCTGATGCGCGGCACACAGGTTCGCTTCTACATCGAGAATGTAAGCGGGGCGAACTTTGAGATTGAATCGCTCGTTGTTGGATTTAACAACGCGGGAGTGTAGGAGGCAATATGGGTTTCGCAAGTAAGCTCAAGAAAAAGGTTTTCGGTGGAACCGGTGCCGGGATGAAGTCTGTATCAACACTAACGCCGGAACAGGAGGCACTGTTAAAGCAGCAAACTCAACTCGCGCAGCAGTACACGCCGGGTATTTACGCGCAGATGAACCAGATGGCGCTTAATCCAGAGAACACATACAATCGCTCGCAAGCCGACATAGAATCGTTCTATCAGGATACGATGGCGAACCCGGCGATGTATGCTTTCCAGAATACTCTCGTTCCTCAGCTATCAGAACAGTACGGCGGGAAATTCCACTCCTCGGCAAAGACAAAAACACTTGGCCGGGCTTTTTCTGATTTACAGAACCAGCTTTCTCAACAGCGAGGGAATTTGTTCTACAACGAACTTCTCCAGTCACAGCAGGGGCAAGAGAACGCTCTCGCGCGGCAGATGCAGGCTCTTTCGGGAATGAGCGGACTGTTTGGTGGCTCTCTTGGCGTTAAGGCAAAAGAGAATTATTACGACCCAGGAGGCCAGGGTCTTATCGGTCAGATCAATCAAGCGATGACTCCGCTACTTACTGCTTCGGCGATATACAAGAATATGCGGTAGTGGAAACAAATCTGATTAAAGTTCGAGTTCAAGCTAGGAGGAAAAAATGATTTCTATACCCCGCAGGCAGGATTACGCAGATACCAACGTACGGCTTTTAGGGCTGCTCGACCAGATGACGCGAACCGAGCAGGCCGAGCGCATGAATGAATTACAGCGAGGGCTTGCGTTCCGTAGCATGGGTGATGCAAAACGTGCGGCACAATCGTTTAACAACGCAATGGGAAGAGGCGTCAGCAGGATGAATGCTGAAGACTTCAGGGTTGAGAGTGGAGCAAACGCGCCGGGAGCACCACGACGAGGACTTGCGCAAACCATGAAGGCGATTGATCCTTCAATGGACGAGGCCGCGCTGTCGGGTGAATTTACCGGGTTAGGCAAGAAGCTTTTGGCGCAAGGTGACACGACCGATCCGCGCCTAAATGAAGCGTTCAAGCAGTCTGGATTAGGTCAAGGAGAAGGCTTTGCAAAAGAACTTGCCACAGGATACGGACCTAAGGCGGCGAAGGCGCTTGAGCGTATCAACAAGGTCGCCGTTAATACCGCTGATTTTGAAGCATACAAAGAGCGGGCAAAGCAACGGGCGGGAGTAGGGCCGAGCGATATTCCGACCGAGGCCGAAGAGCAGTACGGATACTATTTCGATGTACTCAATAAGGCGCGACTGTCAGGAAATCCAGGGGCAATCCGCGACGCGAAAAATGACCTCGTTCTAAAGTACCGTATGCTGGACAATAAGTTCGGTTGGAATATGTCGGCTGGGCTGAAAGACCTTTTGGCAGAACGTCCGAGCGGCGGTGTTGGTGGAGGAAAGAAGGTTCTCTGGAAGGAGCGCGGAAGTGAGCGCAAGCAATATCTACCAGAAGGACAGGTTCCGAAGGACAGCGAGAATTGGGTTCCGATTGACTCCGAAGATTCTTCAGCGCTGCGCCGTGATCTTTTAAAACTGGACGAGCAGATTGCCGCCGCAAGAGAGGCTAATGACGAAAAGACGCTTTCAACCCTAATGGCGCGGAGGAGACAACTCGAAGGGAAGACGCCCGAGACAAAGCAAAATTTCGTCGCGCGAATGGACAACTCTCTTATTAACCCATACTTATCATACCAGTCGGGCGACGATCTAGACACGCGCAATGTGGCTGACAACACTCCGGCCAACAAAAACCAGGTTGCGGCCGAACCGAAAAGCGCGCCTAAGATTAAGTACAAAGAGGGCTACGAATACGAAGTCAACGGAGTACGCATGGTATACCAAAACGGTAGATTGAGAAAACTGTAATGCCTGTTATTCGCGAAATAGGTCCGTATCAAGAAGAGCCTACCGTCAAAGAGATAGGCCCCTACAAAGCTGCGCAGTCAATCCGCGAGATAGGCCCCTACAAAGCTGCGCAGTCAATCCGCGAGATAGGACCATACGAAGAACCACAAAAGATTCGTGAGATAGGACCGTCGAAGGAGACACGCCGCGCACCGCAACACGAAGAGCACTACTTAGATCGTGCTTTGAGGAATACCAACTTGGCAGAAATGGCAGGGCGGGCAATTCAAAAGATCAACCCATTTATGACCGACGAGGAGGCGGCCGCGTTACGCCAACAAAGCGAACAAGAAGTAGAATTAGCCAAACGTATGGGAAGTACCGCACCCATTCGCGGGATCGAAGAGGAAACAAAGCCGATCAACCTCGCAATCGGTCTTGCCGGTGCGAAGGGACTGTCGATGCTTATGAAGACTCAGTTTACTCCGGTACGCGAAGCCGTTGAAGCGGTGACTCAAATACCGATGCCGTGGAAAGGCAAACCTAAAGCAGAAGCTCCGAGTATAAAGACAGCCACCCCAACCAGCAAGATAGCACAGGTTGTTGACTCCATGTATGACGCAAGCGAAAAAGAGATTTCCACTCTTCACAAGGTGAATATACCTAACATTCTTCGCAAGGCCAAAACACGTTTGGTAGATACCAGCGGTAACGTCAAAGAGGACTTGAAAAAACTTGGACCGATTGGAGAAGATGCCGCTATTCGTCACGACTTAGCTCGCGGTGCTTCTGCCATTACAGACATGGAGTTGGACAAGTACAGTCGATCAATCTACGAAGGATTGTCGCACGATGACGAGCGGCAACTTAACAGGATTATTGCTTCCCGCCGCACAGTATCTATTGGTAAATATAAAGACGTTGCCAACACCAGAGGACTTACGCCAGAAGACCATGCGGAGTACCTAAAAGCACTTGCCGAATCTGATCCACAGAGATTCAAGGCTCTTAATGAACGCGCCGACCAGTACTTCGGAGTCATGCAAGAACAGCTTGGTAAAATGAAGCAGGCCGGGTTGCTTGACGATGCCTCTTATCAGGCGCTTCTTTCAAAAGGAGATTACTCGCCGAGAAGATTCATACAGTATATCGACCCAGAGCAAAACTATACTTTCGGCGGTACAAAGCTTACCGTGCCTTCTAGTGGAATCAAGGCGTTGAAAGAAGGTAGCGAGCAGGCCATGGAAAATAATTCTCGACTTCTTATGGCCGAAGTTGTATCACGCACCAATGCACGTATTATGAAAAACAGCGCGAACCAGGAATTGTTTAAACTCGCGCAAGAAGTACCTGACAACGGACTTGTGCATGTTGCTATACCTAAGAGGAAATTGTTTTATAATGGTAAGGAGGTTGCTGATGACGCTATCATAGTTGATACATATATAGACGGAGAGCGGAAGCAATACTCTGCCGGAAAGATAGCGAAGATGGTTGAAAATGTTAGAAACGCAGAAGATCAAGCTGTACTCAAGAGAATATCAAAACAATATCAGAAATACAAGTGGGGAATGAGCGAGCCAACTCCAACTGCGGGCAATGAGATTGTCGCTGTTATGGTCAATGGTAAGCGTCAGTATCTAGAGATGCCGTCAGACATAGCCAAAGAATGGGTGCTTTCAGACCCGCAAATATCGAAACAGTTGTCTTCAACGATAGGATGGTTGTCGGGATCAAAAATACTGAAACCAATGGCAACAGGTCTTAACCCTGAGTTTGCCGTCACAAACTTTGCCCGTGACCTTGCACATATCTTTCTAACTACGGATGAGTATTCGTCGTTCCTTCCAAAAGCGATGGGGCAGCAGGCCGTAGACCTCGTATCCACAGCGAAGGATGCCGTGCTACGTAAGGGAGACTACCTGAAATACGTTCAGCAAGGCGGCGGAATGGAGTTCTTGACTCACCAGGGTAGACCAGGATTGGCGGGTTCGGCGCTTGACAAGCTCTATGGCGTGATGGGGTATCTTGGAGAAACTACCGAGATATGGTCGCGGCTTGCGCTCAGAAAGCGTGCCCTTAAAAACGCAGCCAAAGAAGGAATTGACCCAGCACGAGCCGAGATGCGGGCCACATACGCCGCGAGAAACTATCTTGACTTCTCACAGGGTGGGTCGTTTGTCAAGGCCGCTGACTCTGCTATACCATACTTAAACGCTGCCATACAAGGGACTCGCGGTGTGTTCAGATATGCGGCAGACCACCCCGGAAAGTTCACGTATAAAGTCGGACAGATTGGAACTATGGCTGCGGGATTATATTATGCCAACCGCATGACTAACCCCGAGGCGTGGGAACAGGTGCCCGACCGCGAGAAAGCGTCAAACTTTATATTCACCACCCCGCTTTATTATTACGACAAGAACGGGGACAAGCGTTATTACTATTTCAAGGTAGCCAAAGATCAGTCGCAACGCATCTTCGCGTCAATATTTGAGAACCTCGCCGCAGCCTCGATAGGTGATACATTCAAAACAAACCAGTTGTCAATGGCGTTTGAAGACGGGCTTCCAATAGTTCCTACCGGCGTTCTTCCCCCAACAATCGAGGCCATGCTTGGATATGCGGCCAACAAGAACTTTTGGCGCAACGAGGATATATGGCGCGGTCGCAAGGGTATTGATCCATCTCAGGAATACAACCGATACACGCCAGAAGCCTACGTGAAAATAGGAGAAGCCACGGGTATGTCTCCCGAGCGAACAAAATATGCGCTTGAACAGGTATTCACAAGCGGTAATATCTGGACATCTCTTACTGGTGGTGCTATGAGCGCCATGCTTGGCGAACTCCCGAAGGACATGCGCGACCAGACGATGCAAGAGATGATTAGCAAGGCTCCGTTTATCAGAAAAGCTTTGCGTTCGACTGATCCGTTTGCTCCATACCAACAGGAGTCAGAAGGAATCAAACGGGAACGCGCTACAAAAAGGGCTGTGGTTCGCCGTGAGTTTGACGCGATTGCCGATGAATACGCACGTGGTAGAATCTCGAAGGAAGAAGCTGTTGAATTCATCAACACGCAACCGAGGGAACAGCGCCGGTATTTTTTGCGCCAATTAAACGAGAAAAAAAGCTTGACTGGAATACCTGACGGAAGGTGGTGGCGTGACTTGCAGTATCAAGATGCCGGTACTCGCGCAGAGATGTTTCATCGGCGGTATGAACGTGCCAGCGATGAAGAAAAGGAAAGGCTCGATAGGCAACTTTATAAACTCAAAAGCATACGCAGCAAGGAATTTAACGCCGAACTGAGAAGATTGAGAAATGAAAACCAATAAATCACCGATACTGCCGCTCATACCATCCCCCGACGATAAAGCCGGAATGAGCCGGTACATGCAATCTGTCAACCAGTTTCTTCAAGACCTGTCGCTGAACGCCCGCGCAGACCTCGACACTATTTCAGGAAGCATAGTGTCACCGTATCGTGTTGGACAGTCACTTATCACGCAAGAAGACATTACTTTATCGGCAACAGACCCTTGGTTTAATTTAGCTACGCCAACATCAACGCTTAGTGCTTCAAATTACGTAGATTACGTGCCATACCTTCGGACAATAATTGCTGGCCCGCGCTGGTCGTCTGCGGTACTCACGGGCACGGTAACGCTCGCGGGTAAGACGCTGACTGGGAGCGGAACAAATTTTGACCCCGAAATAGCCGTCGGCGACCTCGTATTCATCGAGAAGCTGAACCAATTCAGATATATCGCCACGCGCACATCGGACACGGCGGCAACGGTTGATGAACCCGGAACGGCAGCGGCGGGCGCGCGGATATGGAAGATCACGAAAGCCGTCAGCAAGGTCACGACGTTTCCGATCACGTCGTATCAGATTACCGCCGCGAATGCGTTCTCTCTCTGGATGAACGAGGGCAGCACCACGAAGAAGCCCGAAAATTACATCCTCATGCGCGCGCTTGCCGAGGCGTATGCCTATGACCGCGAGTACGGGACGCTCACACTCCCGGAGGCCATAGGTGGCATCCCGGCCGGGGATTATCAGATCACGGGCGTTACGCTCGCCAACGTCGGCAGCTCGTCGGCGGTTATTACGTGCTCGGCCACGGGACTCACCCCAGGGGCTAAAACCGCGAGTACGGCCAATATCAGCATTTACCCCCATCGCATCGCGGGCAGTACCACGACAGCGCGGCACAAGGAACTGACAGACGCCGCGATCATGAACGACGGCCTGTATAATGTGCTGGGGTTGGCGCAGAGGGATCAGTTCCAGGGCTGGCGGATCAGTAGGGGAAAGGAAGTAACGGGGGGGGTGCCTGCGGCATATTTTGCCTATGACGATACCTTGTTTGATGATTTGACCCCTGTCTCAGACGGCACAAACGGCACCCCACGCACCGGCCCACACACACGCCCGCGCTCGGGGATATTTAATTTTTACGCCTACGTGGGAACGTACGCAGCATAGGATACGACAATGACACGGAACGAGATCACGCTTATTACCGCCGGGATTGACAGAATCGAAAAGCAGATCGCGGGCCTGCGCGATGAGTTCCGAGAAGAGCTTTGCCGCGTCGAGAAAGCCGCCGTCAGTACCGCAGTCCTGAAAGTTCAGAAGTGGGTACTCATTTCGGTGGTCGCCGCAGGTTTCTCTTTATTTCTGGCGCTGGTAAAATGTTCTTGACAATTTTGAAAGATCAGATACGGTGACACCATGAAAGTACGAGAAGAATTTGTCAAGTTTTTTTCCGAGTACAAAGAAGCCTATACGCGGAAACACCTTGACTTCGTGGTTACGAGCGGTGACCGTCCGCGCGATCCTGTCGGCTCTCCACACAAAAAGCCCGACAACGCGATTGACATCACGCTTCGCTGGTACGGGGATTACGCTCCTATCGCGGCCTACAACCACTTATTCGCCCACATGCTCAACCATTGGCCCTACCGCGCGGGGATCGACAACACCACCGGGAACATCCATATCCACATTGATCTAGGGCAGGGTAGCAAAACTGGCGTACCGTATTTTTTCAAAGAGGACAACGGTAAGTTCCTGTATCGTATCGAGAGCGAGGCACAAATAGCATGACAAAAAAAGAAGATCAAGCCTTCAAGGAGATCAACAACCCGTGGGATATGATCGCTTACCTGTTCCGCTTCCGCACGAAAGAAATACTCGCGGTGCTGGTGGTGGTGCTGGTGGGATATATTCTCGTTGCCAACATATCATACGACAAGAAAAACGGGTTTTCGTGGCGACCTTCCGTGAGTATCGAGGTTAAAAAATGAAGCGCATAATCATATCACTATGTTGTCTCTGCGTGCTTGTCGCGTGTTGTATGTCCATGCCAGACGCGAAGGACTACACAGGCCGTCCGAACTCATGCCTTGACTTCGATCGATGCCTGTACTACAACCAGAAGAACCCCGACAAAAGCGTGTGCGCTGATTACGCGAAAGAATGCCGCGCGCGCGATCGATATGAGTACTGCAAGGATGATAAAAACCGCTCTCCCGGAATGGACTTTGAGAAGTGCTGGTTATATTTAAATCAGAAGTGAGTTACTCCCGGCGGCTACTATTCCACCGGGAGCATATCCACGGTTCGTACAATTGATTATTTACGCTATCGCAACCTGCCTTACATAAATTTTACATCACGCGGCGAGTCGTCCGATCTTCCGCGATTTGGACGCGCCCGGTATCGAGCCGGGGTCCGCGACGTTCCGCTTTGGGCTTGTGCCGCGTCGAACCATTCCGCGCCCCTATAAAATACTTTTGAATACGCTTATCTCGAATGTCCAGAAAAAGCAATACAACGATATTGTGATCCAGTCTCCAGAGTGACGCCGCACGACAAAAGACGGCCAAAAAGAAAACTGCCAATTCCGTCCCTCAATACCGCTACGCCAGTAGAATGATGATAGTATGTTATAACCACAAATAAAACAATACATGGCGCCCTCCTTATGTTTGATTAACGGGGCTTCCACCCGCCGCCACCAGACCCCAACCCTCCCGATGTCTGACGTGTTCCACTGGTCCACGCCCCACTCTTACACTTTCGCTACGCTGGCAGTGTGGGCCTCGATAGCCGTTTTTATACTGGTGTTCGTCGTCCAGTTGGTTGCGATGGCAACGCCTGACATGCGCTGTACCGGCCGGTCGTTCTCACATGGAGCCAACAATCGCAACCTACATTACAAGTACCATTCCAGCGCGGAAATGTCAAGCAAAAAATAAAAAAAACTTGACACGCGCAACATCTCATGCCACCTTGAATCTCCACTCGCTGCGGGGCTTCCCCGCGTCCATGTGGACCTCCTGCCCGATACCTGTCGGGCCTCGCCACCCGGCGAGTTTACCGCTCAGCAATGGGCGGTATTTTTTTGTCCGCGCCCAGAAAAAATTACAAAATTGGCTTGACTTATTTTTCAATATCGACGACATTGTAATTACACAAGGAGGACATCATGAACGACCGCACCTATTACTTGACCTGCTGGCTGATAGTTTACGGTACACCCGATGGCTTCGCCGATTGGTGGAGCCTTCAGATTAAATTAAACGGAGGACGCGATGACGACTGACCCACGAGTACCGTTTTCATGTTCGCTGCACAAGAGCGCTGCCGAGAAGATCGAGCGCTACGTCGCAAATCTGGTCCGCGCGGAGAAGGTGAAGCGCGGCGCGATCATCGAGCGTATGCTGCTCGAATCAATCAAGAAGGAGGAAGCATGAAGATCGAGATCAAACACAGATTTACCGGTGAAATCATTGTCGCCGGGAAGTATGATTCACTCAAAGACGCAGCAGAAAAAAGCGGTGCCGACCTGAGCGGTGCCGACCTGCGCCGTGCCGACCTGAGCGGTGCCGACCTGCGCCGTGCCGACCTGCGCGATGCCAACCTGTGCGGTGCCGACCTGAGCGGTGCCGACCTGCGCGATGCCAACCTGCGCGGTGCCGACCTGCGCGGTGCCGACCTGTGCCGTGCCGACCTGCGCGGTGCCGACCTGCGCGATGCCAACCTGCGCCGTGCCGACCTGCGCGATGCCGACCTGTGCGATGCCGACCTGTGCCGTGCCAACCTGCGCGATGCCGACCTGTGCCGTGCCAACCTGCGCGATGCCGACCTGCGCGATGCCAACCTGCGCCGTGCCAACCTGCGCGATGCCAACCTGCGCGATGCCGACCTGAGCGGTGCCGACCTGAGCGGTGCCGACCTGAGCGGTGCCGACCTGGACTTTTCGGTGTTAAGTTTTTCATGCTGTAGCCTCGCGTGTAAGACTGACGAAAAACAGCGCATACAGTTAATGTTCCACGCGCTGGCGTGGATGGCCAACGCCGAAAGCATTACCGACGAGGAGAAGTCTATCTATAATTTCGCGCTTGACTACGCGAATAAATTTCACCGCACCGATGTTGAGCGGTTAATCAAGAAGGAGGACTGACATGCAGAACGTAGACCAGATCGCAAAACTGCTTTCCCGCAACGGGCAGGTACATCCGGCGTTCCGCGCTGCTGTATCTGAGGCGCTGATAAAGATCGGCGAGGAGATGGCAGCCGAGAAAATCAAGGAGGGCGAGAATGAAACACAGCGATAGCCTTGCGAACATCGCACCTGCTCTGGTAAATGCACAGTCAGAAATCAAGAATTCAATCCAGACCGAGGCTAACCCGTTCTACAAGAGCACCTATGCGCCGCTGGATGTTGTGATCGACGACGTTCGACCGGTTCTCAATAAGCACGGCATATCTGTGCTTCAGGACGTATCATCTTCCGGCGACGATGTTATTATTTCTACGATGCTCTTGCACGTTTCCGGTGAGTGGATACAGCAGGAAGGTATGCGCCTTCCGATGGAGAAGATCACGCCGCAGGGAGCCGGGAGCGCCGTCACCTACGGACGCCGCTACACTCTTCCGATGATGACAGGGACCGCAACCGAAAAGGACGATGATGCCAACGCTTGCGAAAAAAAACCATCCCCCGTGCAAGATCGCGTCAAGTCTCTCCCGCAGAAGATCAAAGACGGCATGAAGGCTGTCGGAATCGACACCGTGGCAAAGGCTGTTGCGTTCTGCGAGGCCCACAAGTGGAACGAGGAAACCATGAACGCCGAGCTTAACAAGATGGCCGATCATGCTTGAATACAACGAGGAAACCAGGGTACACTACATCGACGGGATAAAAGTCCCGTCGGTGTCGCAACTACTTCCGCGCGACGAAGTGTGGGTTGACGATGAAACATACGAGGCCGCGCGGCTTGACGGGATCGACCGGCACTCGCGGATAGAGCGATACCTAAACACCGGCGACACGAACTTCGATTTGATGCTCGAAAAGTTTGCGGAGCTTGTGGACAAGCGCAAGCCCGGAAAGCTCCTTCTCCACGAGCAACCGCTGTTTTCGCGCAAGCACATGTTCTGCGGAAAGCCCGACATGCTGTGGGAGAGCGAAACGTGGGACCAGAAGCGCTCCTTTGGCCGGTCTGTGAAGCACGCGCTCCAACTCGCGGCTTACGATATTCTGCGCGAGGAAAACGGCTACGGTTCAAACGACGAATGGTGGGTTGCGGTGTGGGACGGCGAGGATTGGAAGATGCGCGACGTGTTCAAAAATTATCAGGATTCGCGCGAATGGTTCTTGACATTGGTGCGGTTTTACTGGTATTATGCTCCAAAGCAAAGAATACGAAAGGAGGAATAATGTTTAAACGATACGGAAAGAAGGATGAAACTATCCGCAAGGCACAAAAGCGCCATGATGCACTTATGCTCGAATGCCTGCGTGCGTTTAATGTCGCTTTCAAGTTGGCAATACTCATGGCACGCGAAGTTGATGATTTGAAAGTTATAATCCGACATCGCAAGCAAAGAACAAGAAAGGAGGAGTTATGAAGCCACTAATAGACGCCGACTATGTGGCTCGGCACAGACGTGTTGACCCCGACTATCCCGACCCGCGCAAGATCGAGTGCGAGAGGTACACCGACTTCATCGAGTCGTGCTCCGAGTGCCCGTGTTTCAGCGGGCAGCATAAGCAGTGCAGGCTCATCGCGCGGTGGACCCTGCCGCCTCTCGAAGATGCGCGCATTAAAGACCCGGACACGATTCACCCGATTTGCCCGTTGAAACTTTATTCTGATTTGTAGTTGACAAATATTATGTCTCGTTGTATATTGTACCAGTTGATACAAGGTATTGTATCGATGAGTACGTGGCATTGGCTCGGCCTGTTCCTCTGAGCGAGTGCCACAAAGCACGAGGGCCGCACGTTACCCAGGAACAACCCGCAAGGGTGGGGATTGTGCGGCCCGTTTTTATTTCAGGAGGACTTATGCCAGACGAAATACGCAAGTCTTATTACGCGATCATTCCCGCAAACGTAAGATACGATAAGTCAATACCACCGAACGCAAAACTTTTATATGGCGAGATCACGGCACTATCAAACGAGCATGGGTTCTGTTGGGCCGGGAACAAGTACTTCTCGGATTTGTATGAGGTATCAGAAAGCACAGTCACGCGATGGGTAACTGCGCTTAAAAAGGCAGGATATATCCGTATTGAGTACGAAAAAAGAGGCTTTGAGATAACCACAAGGCGGCTGTATATTGTGGATAACATTGTGGATAAGTCTCTCGACGCGCAAAAATGCGAGTCGTCGGCAAGCAAAAATGCGTGTGGATCGACGCGCAAAAAGCGCAAAGAGAATAATACACTTAATATTACATCTATTACGCGAGAGACACCAACGGCCCGCTTGATAACAGTCTTTAAATCATTATACCCTGAATACTACCACGACGGCAAGCAAGCAAAGGCGCTATCGAGGTTATTGCTACGATACGAAGAGTCTGCCATTGAAGACCTTGCGCGCAAAATGCACTCTCTGCGCGAGAACAAGCATCGATTATTCGAGGACAAACCAATTACACCGGCTTCGCTCATGTCAATGGCTGACTATGTAGTCGCCGCGAAGTTACCGAGGAGGGCACCGACCACCGAGGAACTATATGGCTGATATCATCCACGACACCGCCGCCGAACGCGCGATCATCGCCACCGCAATTCAGCGCAATACATACCTTAGCCGCCTGCTAGAACTTGAACAGAGCGACTTCTACTCACCGGAGAACGCGCTGTTACTAAGCATAATGCGCGATCTTTACAACGCCGGTGAAACAGTTGACATCCCCGTCATAAAGGCGACCCTAGTTCAGCGCGGCAAGACAGAGGTTTTCGACTCCCTTAAGATCGACGAACTCCATGATGACGTGATGTACGCTGTTACCTATAACTTCGACTGGATGTTTGAGAGGGTTCTTGACCTATCGAAGAAGCGCAAGCTCGCGGCTCTCGGGACAAAGATCGTTGACGCCGCATCTACGCACGGAACTACCACCGACGAACTTGTGGAGCGAATTGACCGGGCCGTGAGTGAGATCAATCGGGACAGATCGGCGAAGGCGGTGAGTGTGTCTGAAGTCGCGGCCGGGGGTGAGTCTGGTTTCGTCGAAGCCGAGAAATATCTCACTACCGGGTTTTCAGACCTTGACCAGATATTACTCGGACTGTTCGGCGGACAGTTGATTATCATCGGCGCGCGTCCAGGCGTGGGTAAGTCCGCGTTTGCGCTACAGATGGCAGAACACGTCGCGCGCGAGGGCCGGGTGCTGTTCTTCTCGCTGGAGATGCCGAAGAAGCAGATCATCCGGCGCATGATTACTAGGAGAACCGGGATACCGGCGAACGCGATGCGAAGCGGCAATATTTCAGGCGACCAGCGCCGCGAGGTTCAGTCAGTTTTGCGCGAGATAGAAAAAGATTACAAAAACTTAATTGTGATTGACAACGCCACTGATTTTTATACAATCGTCAACACGGCAAAGAAGCAATACGACCAGCACGGCCTCGCTTGTATTATGATTGACTACCTTCAGCTTTGCCGGATGAAGTCAGCGGAAAAGAGGTACTTGCAGTTGGGGGAGATGACGGCGACACTAAAGGCGATGTCGATAAAGTACGGCTTGCCGATTGTGGTGCTTTCTCAGTTAAGCCGCATTGCCGAGAACAAGACGCCGGAGCTTTCCGAGTTGCGCGAGTCCGGGAACATCGAACAGGACGCGGACGTTGTTATTTTCCCGCACCGGCCTAACATGAAGGAAGGCAAGGTTGAATTGATAATCGCAAAGAACCGCGATGGAAGTATAGGATTTAAGAAACTGTTTTTTAATGCTCCGCGTTTGACGTTCGCGTCAATGACAGACGTGGAAGAATAAGGAGGAAGTAAATGTCAGACATTAACAGATGGTACGGAATCGGAAGACTTACTGTTGACCCACAACTTACGTACACGCAGGGCGGCGCGAGCGTGACGAAGTTTTCAATCGCGTCATCTTACACCTACACTAAGGACGGCGCGAAGCATGAGAATACGAGCTTTTTTAACTGCGTCGCGTGGGGTAAGACCGGAGAGATAATCGCGCAGTACGTCAAGAAGGGGCAGCGCATAGCCATCGAGGGACGGTTGCAGCAGCGATCGTGGGACGACCAGAGCGGCAACAGGCGCACGGCGGTCGAGATCGTGGTTGATAATTTTAACTTCATCGAGAAGGCTGAGAAGGGCCAGTCGAGCGCGGTTGAGATGGTTCAAGATGCATTCGGCGGGGACGATACGCCATTTTAATTTGCAAAAACTTCTTGACATTTTATCGTGTATGGATTACGTTGTATCCATAACGAAAAAGGAGGTATCAAATGATTAAGTATTTTTGTGACCTGTGTGGGATTGAAATCAAGGCCACACACGGAGATGATGCCGAGCGCGTTAAGTATCAGGCAAGCGTTTCGTCAATGTCAGACGGCGCTCCTTACGAGTCGGTTTATTGCGTTTGCCCCGGCTGCGCGTCTGTCATCATGGACACCATAAGCAAGCTCCGCGTGGAGGAGTCATGAGTAAATTAAATCACACGCCGGGAAAGTGGCATTACGTCGATTACTCTCCACAATTCAACGGGTGTTTTCCTGTGTATGACATCCGCGATGACAACGTTAGTTGCGTCGCCGAGGTAGTCCACACTGAGTCAAACGCCCGCCTCATCGCCGCCGCGCCGGACATGCTGGATGCGCTGGTAGTCGCATATCGCGCCATACCAATCGATAGCAATGGAACCTGCGTTGTACTCGGCCATGGAACCAAAGATTGCCCGTTGTGTAAAATTAAGGCTGCCATCGAATCCGCTACTGGCCTACCAATCGAGGAGGTTCTTAAATGACCTCGCTAATCATATCTGGCTTAGTGGTAATAACTCTTTTCTGCACCGATCTATTTATTATCTTGTGCCATGTGATCGGAGACGAGATCGACCGGCGCGACGTGATAAACGCCGAGAAGAACAGTAAGGAGATGGGGCTGTGAATAAAATAAAGGAGGTGTATCATGTGTGAATTTGTAAGTTGGGTTGAACACGAAGACAAGCTGTATTACTTGACGGCGAACCTGTTGAACACGAAGGAGGGCCGCGATCTAAAGAAGTTTCTCGGCACTGCATACGCCGTGGACATTAAAGGCCACGGAGCGATTGAGCATTACTTCGGAATCAAGGGAAAGCATTGTGAATGCACTGATTTTTCGTCCCCGAACAACTTCCCCGCTGAGATAGTCAATGCGATGAAGTCCGGTGCATTCCGAGGCATTGGAATACCCGATTCACAGGTGCTAACCAAGAAGGCGTACGCCGACTACGAGTCCAAGCGCGATTCGCTCTACGCCGACTACGAGTCCAAGCGCGCAGATTTTTTTTGGGATATATTCATGGACAAGAAAAACCGCGCGAGGGCGTGGAAATGAGAATCAACCTTGTCAAGCGCCATGACGGCACGTTCATTCCGGCCTACAACAGCGACGCCGAGAAGTGCGCGAAAATGAAACCGGCAATTTACGCGATGTCATGGAAGCGCGAGCGTAACCCGAGACACCACGCACTAGTGTTTGGGATGGCGCGGTGCACCCTGGAAAACATGTCCGGCCCCTGGAACTCCGCGTACATGCGCGACCGCAACGGTACACCATACGAGTTTCTAAAGGCAATCATGATCGAGATCGGGCAGGTCGATATAAGCATGAAGCTCGACGGTACGCCGCGCCCGATGGTAAAGTCGCTGGCGTTTGAACAGATGAGCGAGGACGAGTTCCAGCCCATCAGCGATGCGATATCCGAGAAGTGCGCTGAAGTGCTCGGCGTTGAAGTTGACGAGTTTCGGAAAAACTATCAGGAGTATATGTAATGTTTGAAGGCACAATCATAGACCCAGCGATCCGCAAGCAATTAACACGCCAGTACCGCGAGTGGAACAACGCGCGGTCAAAGCTGAAAGGTGAGTTGAAGTGCAACCGGTGCAAGAACTACTTTCCGCGCGATCTGATAACAAAGGTTTACACAGGGAATGGTAGATGGTGGAACGCCTATTGCGATGAGTGCTTGGCTAAGCGCAATCCTAGAATGGCAAGGAGAAGATATGAAGAAGCCACTTAAACCCATAGGCATGTGCGAGATATGCGGCCGCGAGAAGGCGACGCAATGCCACGAGCGGTTCCCGGACACAAAGACTAACTACCGGCTCTACGGCGACCTGCTATACTCCCGCGAGAACACGATGTTCGTTTGCGCTCACTGCCACGCCTCCCACGCGAAGCACGGTCAGGGGCTTGTGGTGTGGGACGAGATGGAGTTCTGCGCGGAGTTGGGGATCGAGCCGAGAAGCAAGACCGCAAGGGCAAAGGCAATGTTCAGATGAAATACGACCTGAACCAGATCATCCTCGCCGACTGCATGGACGTAATGGCCGACATCCCAGACAAGTATTTTGAGCTTGCGATTGTTGACCCGCCGTATGGGATAGGAGTTACTAAAAATAAAAGATTAGTAAACAACAGTTTTAATAAGTGGGATGAAAAGATACCTGATGGCACGTATTTTGAAGAATTATTCCGTATATCGCAAAATCAAATAATATGGGGCGGGAATTATTTTATTGAACATTTAAAAAATACACGTTGTTTTATTTCTTGGGATAAATTAAACCATCATGATAATTATGCTGACTGCGAACTTGCATGGACTTCATTTAATGAAAACGCAAGAGTTTTAAAATATATGTGGGACGGCAATAGATATGGTTTTATAGGAGAAATAAAAGGTGTTGGGAAAAAAACTATTCGTATTCATCCTACGCAAAAGCCTATTGATATATATCGTTGGCTACTACAAAACTACGCAAAACCAAACGATAAAATAATAGACACGCATTCCGGTTCTGGTTCTTGCGCCATCGCGTGTCACATCGAGAAGCATGATTTTCTTGCCATCGAGAAAGACCCGGACTACCACGCCGCATCGGTGAAACGCCTCGAAGAGGTCCGCGCGCAGGGGGTACTGTTTTGAACCTTATTGACACATACATCCGCCACGAGATAGCATCCCTCGGCTTGGAGTTCGTCCCAGAATTTAAATTTCATCCCGTCAGGAAATGGTTACTTGACTACGCGATACCTTCGCGCAAGATAGGCATTGAAATCCAGGGTGCGACATACTCCGCCGGTCGTCACACGCGCGGGGCAGGTTACGCGAACGACTGCGAAAAGCTGAACGCGGCTCAGTGCTTGGGGTGGCGGGTGCTGTGGTACACGACGCAGCAGTTGAAGGCCGACCCTTCGGTGGTTGCGCGAGACATTAAATTATTGCTTGATAAATAAGATATTGCAAGTATAGTGACAACATGGATAAGAAGTTCAAGCCTATCGGAGATTGGGATGATTCGATGTCATTGTGCCCATCGCAATGCTATCTGCATTTTAGGTATGCTCGACGATCTTATCAACTGTACTTGCGTTGGAGGTGGGACGACCCGTGGGAGGCGTATCTCGCATATACGAACTTCGCTCATACTTATCCGATGATCTGGCTGGATATACCGTTTTTTTCGTATGATGAAGTATCACTTGCAAAGGAATCAGCGATAAACAGTGCTATTGATGTCATAAAAACAAGGAGGACGATATGAGCTTTGACGCTACATTAACCGCGATCAATCACGAGATCAGATTCCGCAAGATAATCCTTGAAGCCGCCGCGAAAGCTGGATGCGATAACCTACCGACGATAGCGGCCAACCGTGACGAGATCGCGGAGCTTGAACAAATCCGCGCGAATCTTGAAGAGATACAGGGGAGGGTGAAATGACAAGGTTTTTGAAGCGAGCGGAACGAACCAATAATAAGTGTGATGGTTGTATCTTCAGGAGACCACCATATTCATTTGGGCCTTGCCGTGCTTTCAAAGTTCCATTTTGTGGTACTGACAAAATATATATTCTCGTCCCCCGTCCCCCCGACGGCACCCGCTGCCGCGATCTGGACGGGAATATCAAGGTAGTGGGGGTAGACGTATGATTGACCCCCGCGCATACCCATACATCGCCGTGGTGATTCTCATCGTCGCCGTCGCGTGTGCGATCATGATCCGCGATATAATCCGGGACATCATCAAAGATAAGAAGAGAGGGCTGAGATGAAAACTATTATATTAACCGAGAAGCATTTTGACTCAAATGGAGTGTTTACCGCCGAGGAGTTTTACAACGCAGATACGGGGCGTTATGAATTCCACGGCAATGTTAGGACAAACGTATTAGTATCAATATTCAAAAAATCTGTTTTCGTCAAGGGCGGCCAGACCGTCGAGGGCGACCAGTACGTCGAGGGCTACCAGACCGTCGAGGGCGACCAGTACGTCGAGGGCTACCAGACCGTCGAGGGCGACCAGTACGTCGAGGGCGAC
>Ga0302237_1000367_pt1 | contig 43025 bp, 38 predicted proteins | sample AAG_UR_Ala_MG_FD_193530 | JGI IMG/M metagenome (GOLD analysis project Ga0302237, IMG submission 193530) | Enriched activated sludge microbial communities from anaerobic digester in WTTP, New Holstein, Wisconsin, United States - AAG_UR_Ala | ecosystem: Engineered > Bioreactor > Anaerobic >... | reverse complement strand
ACTTCTTTCACTTCCCCCCTGCCGCATAGCGGCACACTTCCCTCACTTCTTCCTGGGCAGAGATGATATTTGGAAATATTCAAGGCTGAATGAATGGGAGTGATGAAATCGTGAAGGGGTGAAAAGTGGACGGCTTCTCCTGCCTGCCATGTTTTCTGCTATTTTTTGATAGGCTTGACAAAATCGGCGCGCGTGAGGTCCGTATCCCTCAAAATCTTGGCAAACAGACCTGGCCCAATTGTTTCACCGGAGTGGATGGGTACGACCGTTGCCCGTCCGTCAAGATGACTCAGAAATACATGACTACCCTTCTGTCGTTTCACAACAAATCCGCTTTTTTTCAGAACATCGATGATTGCACGGCCTTACAAAGCGGGAAATTTGCTCATAGGGCGATCCTTTGCACTCCGACCAGATTAGTTCTGGTGCGTCGTCCCTTATAGATTTCAAGGCAAAGGGAAATTGCCTCGCGGGTCCTTTCCAGCAACTCATCCATGGATTTAGCCTGCGTATGGCAACCCGGGAGTTCAGGGACCTCAGAGACGAAATACCCTTCTTCGTCTTGTTCAATGATAACTGTAAATTCTTTTTTCATGTGTTTCCGTCTCCCATAGTGTTACGCAGCAGTCTAGAGAATATTATGCGCAAATACAAGCGAAATACATTTTGCAAGAATCCTGAACTTATTGAACTGCATCACTGCTGTCCCTCACTTCCCCCACTTCCTGCACTTCTTTCACTTCCCTCACTTCTTATAATATTCCCTATACCATTCAACAAACTTGCCGATCCCTTCCCGAATGGAAGTTCCGGGCTTGAACCCCACCTCGGCCATCAGGTCATCCACATCTGCGTAGGTCTCTGGCACGTCGCCCGGCTGCATGGGAAGAAGACGCATCTGCGCCTTCCTCCCCAGATGATCTTCCAGCGCCGCGATGAAATCCATCAGCTCCACGGGCTGATTGTTCCCGATATTGAACAACCGGTAGGGAGCAAAGCTGCTCGCCGGGTCGGGCTTGTTTCCGGTCCATTCCGGAGAACCACAGGGGATCCTGGCCATGACACGGACAACCCCCTCGATGATGTCGTCGATGTACGTGAAGTCCCGTCTCATCTTGCCGTTGTTGTAGACATCGATCGGCCTGCCCTCCAGGATTGCCTTCGTAAACAGGAAGAGCGCCATATCGGGCCTTCCCCAGGGCCCGTACACCGTGAAGAAGCGAAGGCCCGTGCAGGGCAGTTTATAAAGAGCCGCATAGGTGTGGGCCATCAATTCGTTGGCCTTCTTTGTGGCCGCATAGAGGCTGATGGGGTGATCGACATTATGATGCACTGAAAAGGGCATTGACGTATTTGCGCCGTAGACCGAGCTGGAAGATGCGTAGACAAGATGCTTTACCCCATTATGCCTGCATCCCTCGAGGATGTTCGTGAAGCCCGCGAGGTTGCTATTCACGTAAGCGTGGGGATTTTCCAAAGAATATCGAACGCCGGCTTGTGCGGCTAAATTCACCACGACCTCGGGTTTTTCAGTTCTGAATAAATCCGCCATCCCCTGTCGATCGGCAAGATCGATAAAGCAGAATCGGAACGCGGGGGTTTTTTTCAGAATAGCCAAACGGTCTTCCTTGAGTTGGACCGCATAGTAATCATTGAGGTTATCCATCCCGATAACCTCGTGTCCATCCTCCAGCAGTCTTTTCGCAAGATGAAAGCCGATGAATCCGGCTGAACCTGTGACCAGTATTCTCATGAATTCAATCTGATCCCCACTTTCTACCGATCAATTCGCGGAAATGATATTTTATGTTGACGATTATCACCAATATAGATAGTAATTCTGCATTAAAGGAAAGCCACTTCAATGTCACGCCCTCGGAAATGCATGATACGCTTAGCAATGTTCATTGTCTTGGCATTGCTGCTCGGCGTTTCAGGGTGGTACGGATTTTGCGCCCTGTATTACGGGCAGATATCCCTGCAATGGAATGCAAACCGGGAAACTGATCTGGCAGGATACAAGGTCTATTATGGAATCTCTTCAAAAAGCTATACACGTTCTGTTGTCATTGGACTTGCCGCGCAGCCGCTTACAGATATAGTGAATTACAAATTGACCGGACTCACCAAAGGGCAAAAATATCATATTGCCGTCACTGCGTATAATACTTACGGGTATGAGAGCACGTTCTCCAGCGAAGTGGAAGGAATCGCACGATAGCTTTCATACGGCACAGCGTCAACTCGACTGAATCACATCCATAAATGATACTTGATGGCTGACTTCCTAGCGCCCGTCCCACCCAGCCAGTCTTGCCCATAGCCACCAGGCAGCATATGCCTTTAGATTCGCATTCAGCGGTTGAGAATGCGCGGCTTCACAGTTATACCAGTCGGCCCCTTCCACATGCGCCTTTTGCCACTCTAATGCCCAATTCCCATCCCTTTTGCCGTCGCCCTGCCTTGAATAGTCGCAGTTGTCATTCGGATATTTGTCCCCGTAATAAACGCCGTCAGGATTCCATGTTTCAATATCGGCAAAATCATACAGTATTTTATTGTTCGTCCGGCAATAAGCCCTGATCTGTTCATTCCGTCTGTGAACATTGCCGCGAAGTCCCGTGCCATCCAGGTGTCCCGTCATGTATACAAAGTGAACGTTTGGATGATCCCTTTCCAATGCGTTCATTAGGTTTAAATACAGTTCAATCTCTGATTCAGATGCATCGACCTGCCCGCACCATGACCAGATGATGACATTCACTTCAGGGTGTGATTCGAGGTAGATTCTCGTATCCTTGACCCATTTCGTTCTATCCGGGTAGCCGAGATCCATATAGGCTTCGGAAAAAGGGGTATCCCGCAAATCGAGGGCTCCTCCTGCGCCTCCCTTGTTGAACGCATACAAAGACCCCTTAAAACGCACCAGCCCCTCCATGCCTGTTACCAGCTGACTGCCGTGGGAGGTATGGCCGTAAGCGATTTGTATTTTTGCCCTTGCAGCCTGAAGCCACTGCGCCGGGATTCGATCCAGCTTTGTGCATTGATGGTCAACAATGATTCCGCCTGTCGGCCTCGGCAGCTTGCTACCCGCAGGAGATCCGTTTCTTGCTACAAACACACCCTCGCCGCCGCATCCCCAAACTGCCAGTAGAAACATTGAAAGAAGCAAGAATACACTCGAGGTGACTATTCCTTTTTCTCTCCTTTCCATATTAAGCACCCCCTCATTACCTATTGATCAGAATATACAACCGCATGCGAGGTATCACGAAATTATCCAGGGTCTAGGCACTTTGACGAAGTACTCTTGCTGTGTTGATGAATTCGGCATAATCGTTAGGCGAAAACCAATTCCTCAGGCGTCCATACAGATACGCGAGTATCCACACAACAACCAGACCTGACGAAAACAAGATGAAGAAGCCGGCAAGAGTGAGTGTGCCCTTGAAGCCGAGTATCGCAGGCACACTTTCAACAACGGCAAACTGGACTACGTATGTGAAGAGAGATGTCCTTCCCAGGATGGACAACAGCCAAAATAAACGATTATATCGCACGGAAATATCGATCTGCTGCACCAGTACGGCAAACAGTAGCGCAAGCACAGCCAGATAGCCCGGTAGAAGCGCAGTTGTTTGGCCCGGATAAAGGGCAAGAAATAGATTGGGGCTCCAGTCGCCTCCAAAGGCGATCTTCAGCATTTTATAGCCTATCGTGAGCACGACACCGCAGACGGCCAACAAGAGACCGCCTCTGTTGATCATCTTCACCATTGCAGATACTTCCAGCGACCCTTTCTTATGGCACGCCAGGGCATAACCCGCAAAAGAACCTGACAGGAATATCGCCAGCCACGGTATAAGGGGAAACCAGAACACCATGGGCACGCCTAACCCGCCGAATGTTATCTCCTGCAGAATCGACCAACGTAAATCGACTGGGATCACAGAGGCCCTGATGAATACGGCGGACAAAAGCATGGCAGATATTGCCACAGATCGCTGGAGATGCCCCATCCCGATGATAAACACAGGCGCCATAAGTAGACAGAGAGCGATCATATCCGTAATCGGGAAATTGAACACGATGAGACTGAGGAACACCTCATAGCTCGAAGAATACTGCTTCCCGGCCGCATTGAAATAATAGCTGACCACATTGATAACGGGGTGCGCGGCGAGGAGCAGAAATGCGGCGCGCCTGGCATAACGATGGTAAGCCAGCCTCCAGTCGGTGTGCGTGTAGAGGAAATAGCTGTACATCATCCCGGAAATGGATACAAAGGCCACTGCTGCGAGACCGGTTACATTCCACGTGAAGAAGTCAAACAAAGGAGGGATCGACTTCATGTTGACGCTGAGATAAGAGTGTTGAAGTATCACCAGCACCATCGCGAAGCCCTTTAGGACATCGACGGAAAATATACGATTTCGACCGATGTTGTGTGTGAGCCGGGACATCTGCCGAATCATAACCTGGATTTGAGGGACCCTATAAAGTTCTTTTCATTGTTCATAGTTTCTCCCGAAGTAATTCTTTCCACAAGCGATAGCCTGACCCGCTCAGGTGTCGGCCATCTATTGAATATTTGGCTGAAAGCCCTCCTGTTTCATCCAGAAAATGCCTGTGCAAGTCTATATACGCAACACCCTTTGTGGTACAAAGCCTTTTCAAGTCTTCGTTCAAGTCATTAATGCGCAGATTAGTATCTTTACTTTTTGCTTCGACCGGCAAGATGCTTTGGAGAAATACTTTTTCGGCACTTATTCGATCGAAAATCATGGACATATTGGCAACGATCTCCGCATTAGAACGGTACTGTATATCGTTATAACCAATAAGCAAAAACAATTTACGTATTTTCAGATTATTGACGTTTTTGTCCAGCCTTTCCAAAAGACTCACCGTAGTATCTGAATATATTCCGCGATTGAGAACAGAATACCCGGGAAAGTATTCATGAACGTTGAAACCTTTTGTATTGCTATCGCCCAAGAGCACAGAGTCCACTGCGCCTGCCGTCTGATTTAGATATGCATATTGATCAACCTGATCTTTGTACTCGCGCGACATCAATACGGCATCTTTTGTCGGGTACAATACCTTCTTTATATAAAATGAGATACCGACGTCGCGCCAAATGAAAAAATAGTAAACGTTGAAAACGAAGAGAATGAGCGCGAGAAGGCAGGCAATATACGTTGTAAAATTATAATTAGCGCTTGGCATATGCGGAAACGATACTCCTGTTAGTAATCCGAGACATAGCACCTAAGCACAGCAGAATAATGCTGAATGAAAAAGGGGGGACTGAGTTATCCCTTATAATGATGTGATTATACTTTATTAAAAGACGCGCCATGCAACAAATGCATATCGCAAAAGATCGTCTCACAAAAACAGAAGAAATATTACGATACCCCTTCATTTCAAGGACAGCCACAAGAATTACTGAATGAAATGTGAACGCTATACTATTTGCCTCGCCTAAATGTTTATAATTTGATCGTCAACGCTATTGCATAATTAATAATTTCAGCCTGTCCTTTTGGCTTTCTGCAAGTGGAGATATATTACCCCTAGAGGGTTTACAGTTTTCTTTTCTTACCACTCTTTCTATTTGCAGCCCACCCTGGTAGTCGATACAGCGATGTCGTCAAATCCTATCGCAGACCACTCTGTCTGAAACCAGTCGGAATCTGACACGTTTCCAATTCCAAAATCGATGTTATGAAACGCTATGGGTTGCTGGGAATCAAACCCCCAGTTGATGCCTGTTTTGTTTGCCGTCCTGACTCCATCGACCCAAAATTCCACCACCCCGTTCGAATTGCCGTTTGAATTGAGCGTCATGTGCAATTCGAAACAATGCCAAGCGTTGTCGTTTATGGATTCTATAGAGACGAGCTGCACCAATACGCTCATATCAGAATTGAAAATAGTTAGGTACGTTTCAGAAAACAACCTGGAATTAGGATAGGCGTTGAGATATATCACTTCAGGGTTTGAATATCCATCCTCCCGCATAAGGTAGCGCCAGAATTTGAAGCCCTCCTCGTTACGCTTGTCGAAGGAGGAAGCGGGTGGTACTTTCATGTACCAGCGATGGTAGATATCCGTCTTCACATCGCTTCCAGTAAACCATTTCCGTCCCTCACCCCTGTATCCATTAGTCAGTCCTGCCTTTTTCCAAGAATAGACAGCATTGCTACTATTGTTACCAGGACCCATTTTCCACAGTGCACCGAATCCGTCGATTGATGTTGTGCAAGGATCTACATAGTTGTCCTCCCACTTACTGAGAGGTCCGTCGGTACATATCCAATTGCTTGGGTCGCCCTCAAAATCATCCTCGAAAAAGACCATTGCACTTGGGCTGGGTGATGGGCTGGGTGTATTGGATGAATCATCACCGCCTCCACCACAGGCCATAAGAATAAATATTATAATGAAAAAATAAAGTACGCATAAAGCACGATGAACAGAACTAGTAGCGCCCATAATGCCGTCCTTTTAATTTGGGACAATTAACAAGTAGACAATTCATTCATCGCATCTTACATTCAATGTTCTATTGATTTCATTAGGGCAATTTACTCGAAGCATTGAGTAATAATGATTATATTTTCCAAATTAAATATCGTTAACAATAAAATATGTACTTAACAAGAGATATTATAGTCCGGCTCTGTCTAACCCATTTTTATTTCGTGATTAATTGGGATATGAAATATTAAACGTATTTTAACGCTTTTTATACATTTATGCAGGCATAAAATCTAATCCATTCTTTTTACATACATCTATTTCAAAGACTAAGTACTTATCCGTAAATAAAATATACTATTTGCTGGTTTTGTGATATAGATTCTCCCGGATGACACCCTATGTGAACGGGAGGAATCATGGCCACTCTACAGTCCTGGGATGTCTCGGATGCGTTCTGGGCCAAGGTGGAGCCGCTGATCCCAGCGCCGGAACGCGAGCTCTGCAAGCGGTATCGGCGCAAACCGGGCGGCGGCAGAAAACCCATGCCGCCCCGACAGATCTTTGAAGCCATTTTGTATGTCCTGCGCACCGGATGCCAGTGGAAGGCCTTGCCGAAGGAGCGCTTCGGCAGCCCCAGTGCCGTCCACACGCACTTCATGCGGTGGATGAAGGCCGGCTTCTTTGTCGCCCTGTGGCAGGCGGGGCTGGCCGAATATGACGAGATGGAGGGCATCGCCTGGCGCTGGCAGAGCATCGACGGGGCCATGATCAAGGCCCCGCTGGCTCGCGACACCGTCGGTCCCAACCCGACGGATCGGGGAAAAAAACGGCAGCAAGCGTCATGTGCTGGTGGACGGCCGTGGGGTCCCGCTGTCGATCGTCGTAACCGGGGCCCATCGGCATGACGTCAGCCAACTGGAGCGGGTGCTCGATGCCATTGTCATCGACCGTCCCAAGGGCAGGCAACACTTGTGCGCCGACAAGGGGTACTCCGGGGAGCCGGCACAGCAGTCTATCAAAGAGCGAAACTACATCCCGCATGTCAAGCAGCGCGGGCAGGAGATCCAGGAGAAGAAGACCAACCCCCGCCGCAAGGCCCGTCGCTGGGTAGTCGAGGTCACTCACTCCTGGTTCAATCGCTTCCGAAAGCTCCTGGTGAGATACGAGAAGTTCACCGAGACCTACGAAGCGCTGTTACACATGGCCGCAGCCATGATCGCCTTCAGAAAAGCAGGCGTTATTTACGGATAGGTTCTAAATTATCTTTGCGGTGTCCACATGGTGTCCGATATCCCTGCCAGGGTTCTGAACCAGGCAGTTAATTGCGCCAGCATTGTCACGAGGAAGAACTTTGCAATATCAGTTATCTTTCCTCTCGTAAAACCAAGGACGCCGCTCAAGGCCACCGCCAACGCAGCCAATTGGCAGCCAAAAGTGAAGTTGTATAAATGCGACGTCCCCAGGAGCATCAGGTTCGCGCCGAACGTCGCAATCAGGAAAAAGGGAACGAGAAACCTCATGATCTTGTGGGATATAAGAAAATATGTGAAAGAACCGTAGCGGAACGGGTTGAGAAATTCGAGGTTGCGGCGGATCGCGTTCAGCGTCCGGTTCGTGATTCTCACCTGGCGCTGATACTCTTTGCCCGCTTCATCAGCCGACTTTTCAAAACAATAGACTTCGGCATCCATGACCACACGCTTGCCCTGCCTGATGACATTGAGCGGAATGACAAAGTCGTTGATATCATCCGCCCGAAGTGTCCGAAAGAGCTTTTTGCGGATGGCAAACACAGCGCCATCAGCGCCCACACAGGATGAAACATGACTTTCCTGGATTTTTGTCCATTTCTCGAATCTTGAATAGATTCCCGTTGTGTCCTCTGTCTGATCGACTTCACCATACCGCGTCCAACCGGTTACCAGACCGACCTGCGGGTCTGCAAAGTTTCGGACAAGCTTTACCAGTATATCCCCAGGAAACATGGAATTGGCATCGGTGAATAAAATAATGTCGCCCCGTGCTTCAGGTACTGCCCGGTTCAGGCACGCGGTTTTTCCGGATCTTTCCCTGAAAGCTTTGAGCACCACCCGCCCATCGTTGAAGCAGCGGACAATCTTCTCGGTATCGTCCGTCGAGCCATCCGATATGACCAATATTTCCAATTGCCCAGCCGGATAATCCAAGGCCAGAGCATTCTCGATCTTCCGGGCCACGATCCTCTCCTCATTATAAACGGAAATGACCATCGAGACGATCGGCTTGATATCCTTTCTACCCCATGGCCTCCGAACAATCATTGCCAATACGAGCAGACTAAGGGGGAAAGACAGATACGAGTAAATGGAGAGAGCGACGAATATCCAGAATATCATTTCCATTTTAATCACCGGTATGGGTGTTACCGTCCATGTACAAATCGAACCATTATTTGATAACAAGAAGCGACTAGATCAGCTATGAAACTCAGGACTTCGGGAGACAATTTTAGTATGCTTAGTCATTCTGTTCTCCGGGGGTCATGCTATGACGCAAGCGCAGAGGGATATCACTAGGAAGCTTCGAGTTCTTTCTTACGCCCAACAGATCGGAAATGTTTCAAAAGCCTGCAGGTACTTCGGTGTCGGCCGGCAGAGCTTTTATGAATGGAAGAAGGCCTATGCGGATAAGGGAGAGGCGGGGCTAATCAATAGCAAACCCTGCCCAAGGAATCCCGCCTTACGAACGCCGTCTGCAATAGAAGAGAAGGTCCTGCACCTGCGCAGAACCTACCGCCTTGGACAGACACGCATCTCCTGGTACCTAGAGCGCTATCACGGGATAAAGATATCTTCCAGTTGTGTCTATCTCATTCTGGTACGTCACGGAATGAACCGCCTGCCAAAGAATGCAAAGAAACGAACCCTACTAACCCATCGTTATGAGAAACAGGTGCCAGGCCATCATATCCAGGTTGATGTAAAGTTTCTCAAATTTGAGGCCCCGGACGGGAAGAAGATCCGTCGATTCCAATACACAGCCATTGATGATGCAACACGCGTAAGGGCCTTGCGGATCTATCGAAAGCACACTCAGGAGAATGCCATCAAGTTCGTTGATTATGTCTTGTCAAAGTTCCCTTTCCGGATCCATACCGTTCGCACTGACAACGGCCATGAATTCCAGGCAAAGTTCCATTGGCATCTCGCCGACTTAGGCATTCATCACGTCTACATCAAGCCGCGGACGCCGCGGCTCAACGGCAAAGTGGAACGCTCTCACGGCACCGATGAAACGGAATTCTATCAGCTGCTGAGCTACAAAGACGACGTCGATTTGAATCAGAAATTGACACAGTGGGAAGATTTTTATAATCTCCATCGACCGCATGGGTCCTTGAAAGGCAAGACACCTTATGAGGTCTTGAGGGCCCGCCTCAGTGCCTAATTTCACTGTCGCCCGAAGTGGTGAGTAGCACATATAAATTAATAATATCATACGTTGCGGAATGCTTTACTCTTAATAATTTTAATATTCGAAGTGTTACAAATATTTGAAACGAGTTTATTCCACTTTCTTTATTACTATAATCATTCCACGTGCCAATAGTTTGAAGCACACGTAGTCTCTGTGCGCAAACATGAATCTTCCTAATTTAAGTGACAAATTGGGAAATATAACGTCAATGAAAGGTAGACGAAAATCGAAATAATCGATATTTTTGATACAAAAACCAACTTTTTGAATATCAGACAGAAATATTTTATATGAAAATATATTCCCCTTGAACTGCATTTTATCATAATTTTTTCCGGTATATTTTGCTTTGATTCTCCGATATAGCGGCAATAATGTTTTGTACATGAATGGATATTTGATTTTATTTAACTCAAGGATAGCGATACCATCTTGTTTTAATGTTCTTTTTATTTCTTTTATGACTATATTAATATCTTTAATATAATATAAAATACCGATACATAAGACGCTATCGAATGTATATGATGAAAAGCATATGTTTGACGCTTCACATACCAAAAACTTACCGGCTATCTGTGGAGAAGCGTAACGCACATTATTTTTCGCCTTCTTTATCATCTCTAATGAAAGATCTATTGAATATGGCTCTAAGCCTTGTTCAACTAGTTGTGAAGTTAATATTCCTGGCCCGCAACCTAAATCCAATACTTTACCCGAAAGCTCTCGTGTCATATTCAACACAAGATACTTTCTTGTTACATAAGCAAGACCCTCGCATGAATCGTCACGATATCTTTGACGTAAATATGCTTCAGCCTCATGATCATGGAATATTTTAACTTTTGCCAGATGATTTTTATTCGATTCCATTTAACACATATCCTTGTAAGTGTTGCGGATGACTTCCGTTTTGCTCCGCGTCTTGAATCTGTTTAAATTTTTAAAGCGCGCCGCACATACAACTCGTGGAATATTAATCTCTCTATAGAAAACGAGTAGTAAGGATATCTCTCCTTTGTACATCGGCTGATGGCCAACCTCGAGGTCGATGATGCTCAGCCAGCGATGGCTCAGGCCCACGCCATCTTCGATGAAAAAGCCCGAATCATTGGGCCCGCGATGGGCCAGCAAATCAGTCGCCTTTTTCAGGTGAGCGTCATCGATTTTCGATCCGACTATGCCGAATATTCCGCACATATTTTCTTAGATATAGCGGAGAATAGAGCGACAACTGCATGGCGCCTGTGGATAGCGCACAGGGGAAGGATTAGATTATGTCGTTCATGAACTCAATCAAAACGCGAGTTTCCTGGATCGATTTGCTTCATGGTCCAGAACGCTTTTTACTCCCTCTTCCAGGGTAACTGATGGTTTCCAGCCCAATTCCCTTTCGAGCTTAGAAGAATCGTAAAGGATGCTTTTCTGGGAAGAATTCAGACGGTACCTCGTGAGAAAAGGCTTCCGCCCCATCCAGGAAAACAGCTTTTCCTGGACGAACACCACCGAGTATAAGAAGTTGTAAGGGATATAAAAACAGGTTGCACCAGGATATAATTTTTTCACTAGCTTGTTCATATAGTCCCTTTTCGTGATTCTCTCCTGGTCGACCACATTATAGACCCCGCCGGCTGCGCCATGATTTTCAATCCCCCTGACGAGCGCCTCTACGAGGTTGTCGATATATACAAATGGAAGAACGAATTTCCCGTTCCCGATCACGGCAAACAGTTTTTCCCCGAGAGAAAAACCCATCATGGGGGTAAATATTTCCCCCCCCGGGCCCCATATGGTCCCCGGCCGCAGGCTGATGATGGGTATTGGCCCCTCGGTTATGGCCTCGGCGACGATATGGTCCGCCTCCAGTTTTGACCAGGCATAAAAGCCTCTCCTTTCCGGGAAACGCTCCAGGGAAGCATCCTCTCCGACGACTGCGCCCTTCCTGTAGTCGGCAACCCCGTAAACGGCGCAGGAACTTATGTAAATCAATTTCCTGATCCCGTCCTGACCGCAGAGGTCAAGGACATTCCGGGTCCCCCGGATGGTGCTCCATTCCCCGTCTCTTTCGGTTCCCGCCGTATCTGCGGCGGCGTGGACGACCATGTCAATGCCCCGAAAAGCTGGCCGGAGTGATTCAAGATCGGCCACATCCCCGAAGAATATCTCGACCCCGCATGCTTTGAGCTTTTTCGTATTTGCGAGTTTCCTCACCAGGGCTCTCACCGGGTATCCCTTCTGCACCAGTAACTCGACCAGCCTTGTCCCAAGGAACCCGCTGGCCCCTGTAACCAGTATCTTCGGCAACCCTTCTTTCACTCCCGGCTGCTTTACCGGGATGATGGATTCAAAATTCAACTTGGTATTCTTGACCTGCTTGAAGATCTCTTCCATGGTATCCATGACCATGAGGGCATGCTCTTTCGGTACCGGCACTTCCCCCTGCCCCTTGATGCTGTCGTAGAAACGGTGAATCAAATTCTGCATGCCGTGGTAGGGCCTGAGTTTGCCCCTCAGGAAATTCCACACATTGGATACCGTTGAGAAGAAGAGCTGTTTGCTCTCACTGACATTGTAGAGTACCTTCTGGACTGCCTTGGGAAGGGCGCTCAGCGGATGAAATACGGTCGTCATCGTGTTGAAATCCACTTGCACCATGCCGCTCGTTCCATAGATTCGCACGACGTGCAGATGGGGCTTGGCCGCAAAAGAAAATACCAGCGTTCCCGCACAGTTTTCACCGTCTATAAGAATCCGCAGCTCATCGGATATATCCTGTGGCAGTTCGCCGTGCGATCTTTCCATCACCCTGATTTCACGGGGCCTGCCGGTATAGGGCAGCATCACGTAAAGGGGGTGGGACATGAAATCATGGAATACCCCTCCGGGAAGAGAGTAAAGCCATGGCAGAACGTTAGGGGCCGGATACTTGCGGAACGCGTCGATCCGTGTGTTCAATCCATAATAACTTTCCACATTGATGACCTGGCCGAGGCTACCACCCTCAACGAGATCGCGGGCCTTCAACATGCAGGGATCAAAGAAATGGTTGTGCATGGGGCAGAGTTTGACCCCTTTGGCTTCCGCAAGATTATAAAGCTCTTTTGCCTCATGCGCGTGAAGAGTGAATGGCTTCTCTATTAAAACATGAAGGCCTAGTTCGATTGCCTCTTTTGCGACAGCATAGTGCGTCTTGGGAGGGGTGACGATATGAACAGCCTCAGGCCTGGAAACCTCAACAAGGCCCCTGAGACTGCTATAGTAATGCGCGATACCATACTTCTCAGCGAATGCTCGTGCTTTGCCTTCTTCGAGGTCGACTACTCCCGAAACCTCTGCACTGGGATACGCTGTGGCAAAGTTAATATGGTAAGCCGAATTCAGCCCGCAACCGATTATACAAATCTTCATTTTTTCTATCTCTTTAATATGAAGGAGTTATAAAAAGCGATGAAGAAAGATAAGTGCACTACCACCGATCATGATAGGTGGTAGTGCACTCTGATTGAAGGGACCTGCATACTGATACTGAAATGCCGCATGGTCTCCGAGTCGAATTTCATCTTAAGTCCTGGAAATCATACGCTCTATTCTCTGGACCGTCAAAAATCTTTATGGTGCCATTATCCGCAAGCCTGAAGGAGCCGATGGCGGAGTGGTCGACGGGGGAGTTGGCTCAATACCGGATGGAGGTAAATTAGCCACTTCCAAGTCATCTATCCAAAAGGTCTGTGCTATTGGTGACGCCGCTCCCCACGGAGCTATAATGATCTGGTTCCACTGCATCGTTGAATTCTGTGCTGTCCTTATAATAAGGTCTTCATGGTTTACCACAAGGACACCATCCCACCACATTTTTAATTGGCCGTTGGCCTGACCGACTCCACCTGATATCGTATTCATTTTGAAATATGCTTCAACCTTATGCCAGTTTGTATCGACAACCTGAGATGTGCTGGCAGTAAATGCGCGGCCGTTATACCAATAGCCTCCTGACTGATAACAATCGGAGCTGTGCCCATCACAATTGCCATTGCATCCATTTACTGCCCTACTCTCTGTTGAACACGTGTTTTGGTTAATGAATCCGGTGTTTATGTTTTCGCTGTCCTGCAATTTGAGAGTAGGGACATGAACATTTGACGTGCTGCCGTTGACCTCAATATATCCTAGCGTCTTTGTCCAGGCCAGACCACTGTATGCATCGTTGTTCCCCGTGGTAAGTAAATATGCCATGTGGGGGCTATTCGTTCCAAACCCCTGCCATCCTGAACCAAATCTAATGAAATATCTGACATAAACTGAATCTGACGCTGTTATGGCATGGCGTCGTATTACCCCTGTTGGTCCATTGCTGCCAACAGGGAAATCATGGCGCAATGACCCTGATCCACTGTATTTTGTATTCGTGTCAATCACAGGCGCTGAATAATCATACCAACCCCTTGACACATAATTTGTGTCATCAAACCCTTCATTTAGATATATGGTCCGGGTTTGATCTCCACTTGGGCTTGGCGATGGGCTACCCCCGATCGGTCCCACATAGTCGGTACTCAGGACTATGTTATCAAACGCAATAGCTGACCATGCTGACTGATACCAATCACTGTCCGACACATTCCCTATGCCGACCCCAAATCTGTGGATGGCAAGATTAGTAGCACCTCCATCCGTCATATTCCTGTTCGTAAAACTTGCTTTCAGTACACCGTCTAACCAGTATTGGATGATTCCATCACTTTGACCATTGGAGTTCAATTTAATCCTAAGTTCGTGACAGTGCCACTGGTTGTCATTAAAAGCACTGACGTCTACTAAATCCAGATACTCAGACGACCGCAATAGAACAACTAGCTTTCCACTGGCAAAGGTAGAACCTGATACATTCAAATATATCTCTGGTGGATTTGAATAACCATTTTCTCTTGTAATATACCTCCATAACTTGAAACCTTCAGCTATCGCCTTGTTGAAATTAGTCGATGCTGGAACCTTCATATACCATCTGTGGTATATTTCGGTCTTTACATCCGAGCCGGTTAACCATCTCTGCGATTCTGATCTATAACCGTTCGGTACCCCCTGTTTCTTCCATGCATATAATGCATTAGTGCTGTTATAACCTAGCCCCATTTTCCATTCAGCGCCAAATCCGGTTGTTGAACCGCACGCTGTATATCCTGAAGACCACTTGCTTGATGGACCATCTCCAAGAACATCGGTGCATTTCCATATGGACGAGGATGATTCAAAGTCATCCTGAAAAATGACCGCGGCCAGCCCATCCGTGGAAATCCATCCGACAAAGAAAAATATTAGTGCCACAACAAGGAACGGCGCAAAGCGTATTTTCATATTGCCTCCTATAACTGAAAATCCGGCAACAGTGCGGCTATATCAGCCTTTTTGAAGCGGGTTTAGGACAAATCTTTGCGGTCTGCTCTGTCGGTTCGGTTTAGATACATCAGCGTCTATTCGTGTATTATATCGGCATTGCTTATTGAATTCTTTAGTGCCCATTATTTTCCTTGTGTTATGTATTTTAGGGTCATTTTTCTCTGAATCATTTCGCCCTTCATTGCCATATTACTCAGCCAGATGCATAACCTGCCCAAAGCAGGACGGCAATAATTGTACCATAAGTCTTATAAATGGCCAACTATCCAATATTACAGTCTTTATGCCAATTTTAGATTACAAGATGAAGCTGTCGCTGGATGAATGGTGGAGGTATTTCCCTACAATGGAATTTGCGGATAGCCGATAATTAACTTAAATTAATGAAAAATAGTAGTGAAGAATTATACCTTCACCTCATCAATGTCTATACATTAAGATTCGCCGATAATATTGTTTTTGTTAACGTACGCTTACATAGACACCAACTATTATTATCAATGCACCGATTATCGACTTCAATTCCAAATCTTCATTCAAAAACACCTTCGCAAGAATTGGCACAAATACGTATGCCAACGCCATCAACGGATATAGTTCTTTCAGAGGTACGAGTCGCAATAGATAAACCCAGAAAATGGTTGTAACTACATAAAGAATCACTGCGCATAATGTGTAACGATTAGTCATCAGCCTTATGATTAAGTTCACTCCTTCCTCCGAGGTATTGGTCTCGGCGCCGAGCTTGAATAATATCTGGCCAACCGATATGCCAAAAACGCAACCTAATCCGATAGCAAACGGAATTATTTTCACCACCCAATGATCCTCAGACATAATCTATTTTAAAATACCCAAAGCTTAACCGATTAGCCAATTTTCCGCTACTTTACCTTCTTAACTAATATCGAATTTATTTCATTTCTTGATAATAGCGCTTTGATCTTTAATTTCCTGGATTTCTATGACCATAGCTTGCAAAAATAGTTGAAACCCGAGGATGATCGGCAGTACCGCTATCATTACAGTGCCAGTCGAGGCGACCATATCCGTCCAGACCGACCGGAACCAATGATATGCCCCAAAAAGAGAACCCAATGACATTAACAGCAACCCAACAATGTAAAAAAAACCAATGACTGAGAAATCATATAAAATGTATTTCTTGTAAACACGCCTCAGAAATCTTCTAACTAATAGAGGCGGAAAGTAAAGCAATATCTTCCATATCTTGAGTGATGACTTTTCGTCTGCGTATCGCGCCCCAATTGGTACATCGCATACCCTCGCCCTTATGATGTTCAAATTGATTAAGATATCGTTTTCAAAGAAATATCTATTATGCAAATTATCCAAGGGCAATAATTCCAACACAGATCTCTTTATGGCATAGTAGCCGTTCTGAGGATCGAATACATTCCAATATCCTGAGGCGATTTTTGTCAAGAACGTAAGTAAAAAGTTGCCGATCAATCGCAGCATCGGCATTTGATTCAGTTCCTTCGAGTGCAAAAACCTGTTTGCTTTAGTATAATCATAACCTTGAAATAATGGCGTAATCAAATCCACCATCTTTTCTGTATCCATTTGGTCATCGCCATCGACTTTAATAAATATGTCCCCCTGCAATTCGATGCCTTTTTTCAATCCATTGACCGTTGCGCCGCCTACGCCCATGTTGACTTCGTTTTTCAGCAATATAAGCCTTTCATCTTGAATCTGCCGAACAACGTCGCATGTTCCGTCTGCACTGCGGTCATCAACAACTATAATGAAATCAACATAACTGCCAATGCCCTTTACGGTCCGACTGATTTGATCTTGAACGTTGTATGCGGGAATAACGCAGATCACAGTCTTACCACTTAACATGACACGTCACTCCTGTTGCTGAGCTGTGTTTCATTTCTATGCTTCTACTGGCAACTTGCCTGTCATGCGGAATTGCCTGCTTACTCAGCTATTTGATCATAATCCTATAAATCGACAGAATATATAACCAATATGGTTCACGTATTGTCTATTCTTTTTCTAATCGATGTCGAATCTTCTGTCTGGTCATTATTAAACCATCGGCCGCAAGAAGCATTACAAGTGGCATAACGACTAGAGTATATCTAACAAGCGGGAAGAGCATGACTTGAATAATACATACATATAATATGCAGGCCACTATATATATACCCGGCCGTTTTAACCAGATCTGCGCTGAAGACAGTAAACTAATCATTGCAAAAAAAAGAAAAGGGGTTTGGACCAATAGAGCTTTTGAATTCTTTTGCTTTCCCTCAGTATTGTACCAGGTCAAAAGAAATTTCTTTCCCATGAATCGTATATAATCAACGGGTCTTTCACGAAAGTGAGCATAATGGTTTGAGATTGCCGTTTTAGTCAGCTGATTCGGGGGTGCAAGACCCGTGGGATATTTTTTTCTAAGAGCATTAACATCCAGATCAATGTACATTTCCTTAGATCCTTGTACAAAGACCTCTTCGCCGCCATGTTGTACAGGAACAAATTTCTTGAATACGATATAGTTTCGAATTGTCCAAGGCGACAATACTGCGAGCCCTGCAAGAAAGAATGCTGCACTCCAGACTAAAGCTGGCTTGAAAAGTGCCTTTTTAAATTTTGATTCAGCTACTCTTAATGCTGGCAACAAAAGCAAGAATGGCAGGGTCACCGGCTTCGCAAGTGCTGATACGCCGACCGCCACTCCTGTCCAGAAGCCATTTTTCCAGTTAGCCGGAGCCATATAGCCCAATATTACAATGAATAGAGCAACATTTAATGGAATCTGATAATACAATTTTGAGCACATGATTATCGCTAACGGATAAAGCGCATATAATACTGCGCTCAATAATGCCTTTTTATCTTCTGCGAATATCCTCTTTCCTAAAAGATAGATGAATAGGCATACAGACGCATCTAGAAAACACTGAATTACCTTCGCAATAAATACATTGGGACCAAATATGAAGTAGATTATATACAGCCACCAGGCATACAAAGGCGGAACAAAGTGAAAAGGTGTTCCCGGCTCAAATGAATATTGGTAATCGGGTGAACGTGGGTTAACCGAGTGCACAAACCCTTTACCGACTAGAAGGCTTCTTGCTACGTCATCATAATAGAATTCTATTTCATTTATATTCGCTGCATGCCAGCCTGGACTCCTCCACTCTTCATAGACTATGGGTGCAATACGTAATACGCATGCAAGTGTATATATCAGCAATAGCGAAAGAAAGATGGTCTTCTTTGATTGCAACCTCAAGAATCCTGCTGCCATTATTCTATCAATTTATCGGAACTAACATTTATTCGGTGTATTTTCTTTCCATGATCTATGCAGCAATCGGAGAAACAGATCTTGGTAACGTTTCACGCAATCATTCATAGAGTATGACTCTATCACGATTTTCCTTGACTCCTGTCCATACTTTTCGCTCAGTTGCTCGTTCGTCAATATCTTGAGTAATGAATCTTTCAAAGCCACATGATCGCCCAGCTCAACCAAGAATCCGTTTTGCCCATTTACAATAACATCCCTGATGCCGGGCACATTGGTCCCGATAACGGGCAACCCCATACTCATTGCCTCAAGCATGCTTATCGGTAGCCCCTCGTTAAATGAAGTGAGACAAAATACATCCGAGATAGATAATATATCATTCACGTCGCTTCTATGGCCGGTCAGAATGACTTTCTCTTGCAATTCATAATCTTTCAGATATCTCCTGATGTCATCCTCTGAGTTTTCCAGATCATCGACAGTCCCCTGCCCTATCAGCAATAGCTTCACGTTGTCAAAGTCCCTAAGAAGTTCCCGAAACCCCTGCAAGAGCATTACATGATTCTTGACCTTTCTGATATTTGCCACCATCGCGATAACTTTCATGTTATCAGTCAGGCCAAATTCATTTCTTATCGCTCTTGCATCACGCAGTCCTGCTTTCCTATCGAGATCAACGCCGTTCCTGATGGTAAGCGTATTTTCATCCCGCAAATGAAATATGGACTTGAGAGTCTGCGTGACGTCATCGCTGATTCCCATCACGCAATCCAGATGCCTCAATAGCAGCCTTCCCATCAACCGCCATTTCAGCGGAACCTTTTCTACTTCCCAACTTGAATGTTCCGTATAAACCAGCCCGCGACGATGGGCGATCTTGCAGGCATAATAGGAATAGACCATTGATACAAAATGATGCGCATTTACAATATGAATGTTGTTATCTCGGATTATCCTTGCCATAATCCGCATGGTAGAAATATATGCACTTCTATCTCTCGGTACATGGTGAAGTCTTATGCTCTTTTCCAGAAAAGCCGAACGAAACCCTTCATTTCCAGAATAATGAAAGTAGGCCAAAGATACGTCGAACAACTTTCGGTCCAATAATGAGGCTATATTATAAACTAGGGTTTCACTACCACCCTTTTCAAGCTGAGGAATAACAAAGAGTATGTTTAGTTTGCCCAATTTGGAGCCTTGCTTATTGTTCTATTACGAATTGTGTTGATCATATTCAATAATATTTCATATTTTATTGTCATTTCGGATTCATTCACTATGGCCGCTGACTAAAGAGGATAAATGAGCGACCACTAATTCGTTGCATTGCATTCGGATTCGGAGATGAACTGACCAGGAAAACAATTCTAAACACAGCGACACATTAAAGTGCGCATAGTCGCTTCAAGGTCGGATTGCCGGTTCGCCATTGGCCGAACACTCTCTCAACGGCGACAGGGACGGAGTCGAGCGTCGGAAAGTACCGATTATGAGTTGCCATCCTCCGTGTCAGTTTCCAGACCCGCTCAATGGGGTTGAGCTCCGGGCTGTAGGGCGGAATGAACAACAACGCAAAGCTCTTTTGACATGTGTCACGCCATGTCCGGTGCAGGCGGGCATGATGGTAACGGACATTGTCCAAAATCAGAACCACCTTGCGCCCGGCACGGCTGGAAAGCCGCCGGAGCTTTTTCAGAAACGCGAAAAGCATGTGAGCGTTGAACCGGTGAACTTCAGAGCTGTACACGAACTTCCCATCCCGGATGCGGACGGCGCCAAAATGGCCGATGCCCTTCCGGATCGGATGGTGCAGCAGGACGGGATCCTGGATCTCCGGCGGCACCCACATCCGACAGGCCGAGCCGTGTTGCTCGAACCGGACCTCATCGAAAGCTTAGAGATCCACCGTGTCGTCCCGGGCCAGGGCGCGCAGTTTTTTTATATGCCGCCTGCAGGGCGGGATCGGCATGGGCCATCTTCGGCCGGGGCTTCCGCAGTCGGAACCCCAACTGGCGTAACAGCCGCTGACACTGCCGGCCCCCCAGGTAGATGTCCCATTGCCTCTGCAGGTACTGCGACAGGGTCTTGCCGTCCCACTGCCCCGCCAGGCCTACGGCCCCGGGAGGCTTCCGCAAGACGCCTTCGAGGGCCTGCAGCTGCGAGGGGCTGAGGCTCGGGGTTCGGCCCGGACGGGCCTCGTCCATCAGGCCCGAAAACCCCCGCTTCTCAAATCGCGTCACCCAGTACGCGATAGTTCGGGGAGCATCGCCGAGCAGCTGGGCCACTTGGTGCCCGCTCATTCCCTGAGCGATCAGCAGCACCGCATGGAGCCGATGATCGTAGCGTGACTCCTCGGTTCGCCGGATCTCATCCTGCAGGGACAAGATGGCACTCTGCGGATCGGATATCGTGAGTCGTTTCATGGAGCGCAGCATAGCACAAAACAACATAATGCGCAATTAATTATGTCGTAGCGTATAAAGATGTTTAAAGCTTGCGGTCAGTCCTTACCCAGGATTTTCTGCCAATACCTGCGGCAGACAGCAAATCGAGCCCTGATTTCCAAATCAAAAATATTGGTGCAAATAATATTGCCAGAAGCTTCATTTTCTTATCTTTCACGTACAAAATACCAACGAGAAAGAATGCAAGTTGTAAAAGAATCAGCAGGCTAGACCAACCTATCAAAATATTTCTGTAGGCCGGAGGGGGTACAACTAGACATGCTATAAGCATCATAATCGTCAGGCTGATACCAAGAGAAGGGTTTGGCAATAGCAATGGCATGGCAGCATCAATTGTCTTTATACTGCGGCTTTTTACACCATTGTAGAGCAATCTGAAGCCATACTTCGCGGCTATGGCGAAGCGTCCGCTGGACCATCTGAGCCTTTGGGAGGTTGCCTGCTTCAGATTGACGGATTCACTGTGGTAGACGCGGGCTTTATTTACAAAGGCAATTCGTTCACCTCTCATGACTAACTTTGCGTAATACTCCCAGTCCTCACCCACTGTGAAAGCATCCCATCCATACATTGCAATAACGTCCCGCACAAAACACATACCGTTACCCATCAAATGCGATGCGAGGCCAATTTTCTCTTTGGCAGGCTCAAGAACTTCGTTGCCTAAAGTTCTTGACACATCCATAATTCGCGTGAACCAGCTTTCATCCGGATTAGCCAGGCCGTTATAGCACTGCATTATTCTCGCGCCATTCTGAATGGCTCGATCCAGTTCGTTCATTGAGCTTGCTTCAACTATGCTGTCTGCGTCCACGACGAAAATGGCATCACAGTCATTAAGGTTAATGTTTGCTAGTGCATACTTTATAGCATACCCCTTTCCGCGGAGATTAGTATCGTAACGTTCGAGCACAACTGCACCGTTATTGCGACCAATAGCCGCCGTCGCATCACTGCAATTGTCTGCCACAACAAACAGTTTGACCAAGTCGCGAGGATAAGTCAGTTGAGATATACTACTTAAAAGCCTATCTAAGAGAAGCTCTTCGTTATGCGCAGGTATGATTACTGCAAAATGCGTTATTTGCTCACGATTCACATGGTCTTTCTCTCGCAGGAAATAGTTACTTAGAATAAGAACCAGTGTATATATTACGTAGATACTCAGATATACCCCAAGACCATACAATATGTAATGAAATAGATAAATCACATCACTTCTCAATTCAGTAGTTCAAAATACTCTTCTTCAATCTTTCTTGCCCAATCTGTTACATTGAATTTCTCTCGTATGGTTCCCTTCGCCTCGCTACCCAGATTTAGTCGTAAATGCTCATTCCCGTGGAGGTCGCAAATAGCCTTTGCAATCTCGCTCGGATTCCCAGGCTGAGTTAGTATTCCGTTCTGACCTGAACGGATGATAGAAGGTATGCCCCCTACACTGGATGCAACTGCAGGCAAGCCGTTAGCCATAGCTTCAAGCAGGGCGATTGGGGTCCCCTCAGTCAGAGATGGTAGAACAAATATATCAAGCGCCGGTAACCACTTGTCTATTTGACTTTGGAAGCCAGTAAATTCTATCTGTTTCTTTAGAGATATCTCTTCCGCATAATTTTCTAAATGCAGCCGTTGGGGTCCATCTCCAATCAGCAATAGTCTGACCGTAAGACGGGCTTCGTTCAATAACGATATCGCATCTATGAGATATCGGAGCCCTTTCTCTTCACTCAGACGTCCGACATACCCTATTACCAATTCGTTGTCTTGTAAATTAAGTATCGACCGAATTTCATTTCTATTACTTCTCGATATTATGGTGTCATTGTTTGTTTCTACACTGTTCTGAATTACTTTGATGATAGATTCCCTGATTCCGACTTTCACCAAGCCAGCTTTGATCTCCTCGGATACGGCAATTATCTTATGCGCATACCGCAAAGCCATGCGGTCCAATGCGTTATATATCCCCAACTTCACATTGTTTGTTATGAAACCATGGCAAGTAGAGATTATGGGTATTCCCAACATCCTCGCTACAGGTATTCCGATGATATCCGCAAAATATCCATTTAAATGAAAGAGATCGAATTTTTCGGCTTTTGCAATGTGCCACAGATCTCTCGCACATCTTATGACCCTTAATAACTCCCTCTTCTCACTTCTTTTATACAGTGCTACGGGTATTTTCTTGTATTCATATCGTTCATTCTCGACTTTGCTTAGAAAATAATTTTCTTTTTCCCAGGGACGAATTAGTGCTATCGGTAGGATATTGTAATCGCTTCTATTTATATTCTTGAGTAGTGTGAGGCTCACTTTTTCCGCCCCACCGAATTCAACAGGAGTTATGACGAGACCGACTTTTTTCACGACTACGCCTGGGACTTCATTGTGTGTGCCCAATTTATTGATACTCGCATATTCTCTCAGACAAACTATTTCTACGCCTCTTAAGGCGAAAAATTGACTTCATCTTATTCATCGTGATATGGCTACGCAGATGATGATCCTCATATAATTTTGGCAGTTGCTTCAGGATTAGCCGGACATTATGGATGGGACCTGCGTAAATATAATCCCTTCTTAACGTCCTTGACCTTGCCCCCATATTACAGCAATTTGTTAGTTGCGCATTTCTTCCTGTTTGGGAATTCCCTTTTCTTGAACTTATTGAAGTGAAATATTTTAGTTATTACGTTTATCGTCTCATACTATCAATTTCTTGTTAAACGGTCCCAAAGATCTGATTCTTGCAATTTCTTGAAATCCTGCCTTTATCATGCATTTATTTTGTGGGTAATTATATTCATGAACCACACCCATTAGCTTCCTGTATCCCATATTTTGCAGGTCCTTTGATATGTAGGCCATCACTTTGGCTGCGAGTGAATGCCCTCTGAATTCAGGAAGTGTAGTATTGTAATTTAATTCTGCGACCCCATCTCTCAATACTAAAAACCTGCTGTAATCACTCCCACAGAATACCCAGTGGATATATGCAATATCATCACGCTTAAAAACCAAATAGCATGTTTTAGCTTCATAAATACTATCGTAGTAAAATTCTCGAGGAAGGTCTTTTCCCGCTCTTATTTTATCCAATTCTTCGATTGACGGCTTTACAACCATGAAATCTGTATCGAGATTGTGGGCGCGCAATTCTTTTGTAAGATCATTTTCATAAACGATGAATGTATTAATACTCAAGCCACTGTAGTATATAAATTTCAAAAGACTCAGGGGCGCTTTGCCATAATGATGATATGCGGTTTTTTTAAATTCTTTCAGTGTTAAATATATCTTGCCTCTTATTCCCATGGTGTCATGCTCAGTCTTTTACATCTGCTTTTTTATCGCTTATATGTAAATTCCACAGTGATGCTGACAAGACTATATAAAACACCCAGTAGATTGAATAGGCCTGGCTCAGAAACATCGAAGCAGCAATGTGGCCCGTGAATCCAATTTTTGCCATCTCGCCAATTCTCATCATCTGCTCGGCGCTGCCCATTCTTTTCGTGTTTCGAAATATCCTGAAGGCATTGATGCTGATCAGCACAAACAGAATAAGACCCACAATTCCTGTCTCAACTCCTATTTGAACGAGAGAGTTGTGCGGCGATTGCCATATTTCCTGCAATCCCCGTGTACGTCGTTCCTCGCCTATCGCCTTACCGAAGCATGAAACGCCGACCCCTGTCAGAGGGTTACTTAGCATTAAGCGCACGCCTTTCTTCCAGATCTCCATCCTCCCAGTTTCATCAATGACGTTATAATCTTCCCCAATTTGTTTAATCGTTTCTAGGCGGGTAATGTCGATTACCGATCCAGCGTAAATAACTACCACGAGCGTCAGCGCTGCAGCAGTAATCTTATATGACATTTTTATGATTTTTGACGGCATAAATAACAACATAAGAACGACAATGCCGAGAGCGATGAATCCACCTCTTGACCCTGTCATCAGGATGACCACGATGCCCACCACAACATTGACCAGGCACGTCATCCTTTTCCACATTGGGTCTTTATTCGAAATAAAAAGAAAGTTAAATGGCAGAAATGATACGGCAATATATGCTAGATCATTAGGGTCATACATCCGGCCAATATTTAATCTGCCAGATATCATTTCCCCTTGATATAGTGCGAACAATAAATACAGGCCGATCCCGAAGCATGACGTCCATAAAACAATTGATAGTTTTTTTGAGTCATCAACTAATTTATAAAACAGAAAGAAAAAGAGTACTATGCTTATGTATTTTGTAAATACAAATTCAAATGCGCCTCTTCGATAATACGCAAATGGGATGCTGATTATGATAGTCGCTAAGAAGTAGATGTATAATCGGCATTGCTGATTATCCAGCAATCTATTCCGATAAAGGGCATGATAAAATACATAGACAATAACAACTACAATTCCAACAGATAGCACAGGCCGTATAGTCATTAGCACGTCTATGAAATCCTGAGGCCTTAGCATTAAAATAAATATCCATAAATAAAATAGATAGATAAGAAGATTTGAATCTTTCTTGATATTCTTAGTTAAGGTCTGGGTCTTTACCATCATTAATTGATTATCTACTTGTTCGTCTGAAATAACCGAATATCGAATTGTACAACTGCTCTTTTTCTGTCGATTACCAATGTTGTCGCGCCGTTTTTATTTTCTATTCGTACTGCACTTTAGAGATTGCAGGAAAGACCACTTGCGGAACATTGCCCGATATCTCTTCCTGGGGTTACCGCCCCAAGGTGACAGGAACCATCGCAAACAGTCTTTCTTTGCAAAAGTTCCGTTCCTTTCTTGTGAAGGCCACAAACCAGACCCCTATCATATAAATAGGGAGTAGAACGATGACTTCACTAAAAAATGCCAACAAAGAGTGTGATGTATAATTGAACGATGCAAAATAACAGGCAACAGCAAAGGGCATTCCCGCGAACAGGGGGCCGTAGTAAGCGTTTCTCACGTATTCTGAAAGTGTTATACCTACTATTCGTGAGATAATAACCGGAAAGACAAAGATCACCATAATCACATGCGGAACTGCAGCGCCATAAGCAGCACCAATAATGCCAAAGTGCCTGATCAACAGAACGCTCAAGCCTGTGTTCGCCACTACCTCGATCAAACGGCAATATGCAGTTATTCTGTGTTTATTGAGGCCCAGCAAAATACTGATGACAGTATAATGTGGAAGCGAAAACAGCGTCATGACTGTTAACACCGCGAGGACTTGCCCTGCGATGTCCGAGTACTCGGCACCCATCCAAAGCCCGATGAACTGACGCCCCATTATAAAATATACCGTCGCCACGGGCAGCCCAAGAATCAGGGAGAATTTTGTCCCCTGAATCAATAGAGTTGTGATCTTGCCGGACTCATTCCTGGCGTCAAGTTGGCTGGTCAGCGGATTAAAGACTTGAGTGCCAGCAAAAATGATCTTTTTCATATATTCTATGAGGTTGGCAGCTATAGCGTAATACGTAACGGCAGACACGGGCAGGAAGATCGCTATTATCAGTGTTGCGCCATATAGACTGGCCATTTGACAGACATTATTTAAAAGTACAAAGAAACCGTAGTTGAAAAGCATCTTGTATATCCATCTTCGTTTCTCAACGTGGCGCACTTTCAACCGAAAAGTGAGTGACCGCCTGGCAGCAAAGTATATTATAACGTTTGTGCAGACATTGAGCATCAGTTGAATGAGGGCCAAGGTCACTATTCCGTGACCCTGGCTGAGGAAGGCGACGGTCAGGATTGCCCGGATGACAGAAATCCCGATAGAGACTTTACTGAATAAATCATAGCGCTGCATACCCATGAGTATTCCCACAAAGATATTGAAGACAAAAGCCAGCGCAATATCGATTCCCGAAATGATTACAACGAGTCGTGCGGTGGGTATAACGTCATGCGATATGCTGAAAATCACCGGAAGAAGCATGGCTAAACATATTGATACGGCTATGCATACGAAGCAAACAAGGGCATACATCCACAGGGCTGACCCTATGATCTCGTTCAGTAATTTGTTCTCTTTCTTCTCGTGGTGTTCTGCCACATACTTGATTACTGATTCCCTCACTCCAAAATCCAGCAGCCAGAGATATCCGGTGATTTGGGTGACAAGCACCCACACGCCGAAGTACACATTGCCTATTTTATCCAGGATAAAGGGGGCAAGAAAAAAGGATATTGCCAGAGAGACAATAAGGTTGGCCCAGTTCGATATGACGTTTCTGAGAATCTTTTTGATGTAGCTCAAGATGTGTGTCCGTGATGCTTATTCATCCAGGCCAGCATGGCCTGCACAACGTCAACCTGCATCTCGGGCATGCTCAACATATGGTTCGCCCCCGGAGAGAGATACAGGTCAAAAGGTGCGTCCTTTACTTCAGCGTAATATCTTTTCAAGAAAAGCCTCTGGAATTCCCACCAGAAGCCATCCGAAGCGCCAAAGACAAATAAGACTTTTTTACGCGCCTTAAATATCCGCCTGGCAGCTTTGAAGAAGTTGGGGTTCTCTGCGAACTTGCCTATCTCATTTCCAGTCGAGATGTATGCTCCCTTTGGCCGAAATAAAGCAAGTATGGCACCCTTTATTTTTTGGATATCGCTTTTCTTTGTCAACAAGCGCACCCATGCCTTCGGAGAGAACAATTTCTGATGGTAAATCTTCACCATCAGCTTCGCCTCGTCCGCCGGCAATCTGACTTCATAATTAATGTCGTCATTGTCAAGAAGGACCGGTATCCCAATGGGAATCACATATTGAACTTCCTTCAATTCCGCTGCGGCGAGGAAGGACGACATTGCGCCTCCACAAATCCCCGACAGCGTGATTGATGAAATACTCTCTATTGTTTGGACAAATTTTACGGCTGCCCGGATGTCTGCGACAAAAAGACCGTATTCAACCTGCACATAGAGGTTCTTCTGACGACAGTTCGGAATATCACCATCACTATATCCCAAGCCTGAAGGGCTAAATCGTAAAACATAATAGCCGCTCCGGGCAAGGTGTCGCGCCATGGATACGTGGGCCCTGTAATCGCCCTCACATCCCATAACTCCCCCATTGGGAAAAATCACAATGGTCTTTTTTCTTGACTCATCGCCAATCTCGGGAGAATGAAGGACGCCTCGCAGAACCTCGCCGCGCTCGTTAGGAAATTGAACAACTGACTCTATCTTTCGCTGTTGTTCCATTGTGTTTCCTCTCAAGTCTTGCTGCCGCTCGCCTGCGCGTCAAGCCATTCGAGAGTAGGTCGATAGACCGACTCTGCTCTCTGGGAATAATCTCTGCCTATCAGCCAGAATTCCCTCTCGGGGACTTGCCGGTACTGTAAGTTCTGATGGGCGGGGGCCGCCTCGCCGGTGCTTTCCGTTTTCGCCATGAGTTTTCCCTTCTCAGCTCTCGGAGGGATTACTTCTACTACAAGGGTCGGGAAGGCCAGGTAACTGAGGTCTTTACCATGGTTCAGATTGAGGATCTCCTGATAAAAGAGTCCTCCAAATCTATAGCCGTCCACATGATTCAACACATTGCCATCACGGCAGCACTGGCCATATTGAACCAGTTCTGCCAGGATTATTTCTCTTTTAGCCACAACCTTTTTAAACATCATCATCTGTGCCGCTATGTTAGCGCGCAGACTCTCATATATATAGTCTTTCAGTCCAAGGACAGGGGCCCAAAGGATAAATGAGGTGATTGGTGCATGTGCCGGAACTGAGGCAAGGGCTATGGCGCAGCCCGTCCTTATACCCCACCATACAAACCGCGAATACCCTCGGGTCCGCATGAGGGCATGGAGAGAGATGACATCTTCGCGGCATCGTGCCAGTGCAAAGTCCTCGGCATTGCCGTCGCTTTCGCCATAGCCATAGTAATCAAACACCAGTGTAGCATGTGTACCCTTTGCTGCCATATCCCGCGCAAAGTTGAAAGCAATCCGTTGTGCCCACATCCTCTCTTCGAAGAGGGGAGCGAAATAGATTACGCACTCTTCTGTAGGGTTCTGCGGACTAATCAGTGTGCAGAATATACGACCATTTCCGGTATCGTGAAAAAAATTCTCGATATTCACAGGCTTTGAGTGATTGGGGTTCATTGGGTTGCTCAGGTACATTGCGCCGTTGAGCAAAGGTTCTGATATCAGCTATCTGCTGTGAACTGTCCTCTCTACCTGGACATAAGCTGGCGCATCGGATAGTTTGATGGACTCGATTCCTGCGCGCTGGGTGAAAGCAAGGAATTCCTCGATCCTATAAAGGAAATGGACCTCTTCTTCCTTCGTTTTCACAAAGGGACTTAAGCCCGCTTTCAATGCGGTGGAATGAAAAAACATGTTGATGATCTGGCAATCCTGGCGCATCATTGTATTTGTCAATCTCATCATGTCTGCGCTGCTTGTAGTCTCCGGCGAGAGCCAGATCTTATTTAACACCCGCAATCTACCAAGAATACCCCGTACATGCAGTTTCTGCATGAGTTTCCCACCTAGCAGATACCACGCCCTGTTGCATAATTCGAAATTCCGTTGCGCGAAACCGGCAGTGGCCGGTATTTCCAATAATTGATCCTGTTGGTTTTTCTGCAAGCCTTCTTGATTGCCATAGATGAATGCCCTGGGAGAGACATCAGCGCAATTAGGACCGCCATAATCCGTCCAGTTCTCAAAGGCCAGTAGAGATGAATCGACCTTATAGCCCATCTGATTCAGGATTTGGGCTATGCCCGCTCCAAATCCCCATCTTCCTGCCCTGAATGAAGTGGCTACCACGCCAAAATGTTGTGTGATCGCTTCATGGAGAACGCGCATTTTTTTCCGCTGAAGGTCGTAAGGGAGATTACACAGCATGCTGTTATAAGGATTCCGTTCTTCCTCATATGGCGGTGTGCTCCAGGGGTGGCAGTGCATTCCGATCTCGCACTTCCCTCGCTGAAGGATTCCCTTCAAGATGTTGATAGATTCCGTGTTTGTCGCAACAGGGTAGGTTACAAGATAGGTAGGTATGACATTGAAATCGTCGAATAACTTCTGAAGCGTGGGTATCTTTTTTATATTCTCTATACCGTACGAATCGTTCGCATAGTCACCCCAGTTATCCTCTTCAGTATCAATTGTAACTGCTATTCTCACGCAACATCCTGAACTAACAATTGGATTCTTCTCATGGAAACGCCGGATCAGTTCTCGTCGGCAGATGAATTCTCTCCCTTTCCTCCGATACCTGCGTCATCTCTTTTGGGAGCCTTGCCATGAAGCCTGTGATTGAGATTTCGCATAACGGCCCATGCCCGCTGTGGCATCACGCGCCTTAACCCTTCTTTCGCTTCCACAGATCTTTGCTTCAAATTCAGATATAAACTGCCGAAGCTCAGGCTTCTGGCAAAATTTACGTTCACATAACTGCCGACACTGGCACCCCAGCGCTCTTTTGACGGATCCTTCCCACCAAGAAAGTCGTATCGGCGGATTCCTTCCTCGATATAGCGTTTGAGAACATAGGAGCGCAAAACGTAACCCACACTGTCTGAGTAGTATTCAGGGTCGAACCCTTCCTGCAAGGTATAAATTGTCTGTCTATAACGGAATCCAAACAAACATGCCACTGTCCTCTTATCAATTTCAAGAAGCCAGAACTCCAACCATTCTTTTTCTAAGAACCTGGTCGCCATATCACGATAAAAGTTGCAACGTTCCTCAACGGAAAAACTGCCTCCCTCCCCATGTAAACCCCATCGTTTGGCATGCAGTTCAAACAGCACATCTAAACAACGCGGTAATTCACTTAACTGCGTGCACTTGTAAAAACGAACCTGATAAAGCTTTTCAAGGCGACGGGTCAGCCTTCCAATCCTCCCACGCTCATTCCTTGAAAGACTTTTTAGATATAGTTCCCACGTTTCAGGTAATGCAATTGTCGACCAGGGCACAAAGGAGGAATATACGGGCCAATTGTTCTTTCGCAATGATTCTATTAAATATCTTGCTCCCGTGGACTCCGGGTCCATAGTGTTGAAGCAGCAGATATCCCAACGATCCGCGTTACTCTTGAGATAATCAAGCAACTTGTGAGTGCACTTCTCCTCAAACCCAGGGCGGATGAGCAGCGCAAGATTATCCGAGTCCCCGCTGCCATCCCCCATTAGCCGGATTTCCTTGAGAGCCCGTCCCGGTGCCAATGCTTTTCTGTCAAAAAAGAGGGGGGCAAGTGCCAGAAGTCTGCCGTCACGATCAGGGAATGCCAATACCATCAGTTCCTTATTTGCACCGTAGGCGTCCCACCAGGAGCTCAGCCATTCCCACGTATTGAAAATGGACGCATCAGAACATGATAACAACAGCTCTTCCCAGGCAGGTCTAAGTTCACCAAGGCTCTGTATGTCGCTTAACTCCCAAACCTCAGCCCCTTGCCTCATACCTAACAGACCCCTCACGCATCTCCGTAACTAATACTATGCGTATTTTATTTGGTACCAAAATGAAGAAGCACTTAAAAAGGAATAGCCACCTTCTTAGTTCCCGCTTCGGCCCCGCATTCTTTGCACATAGCGAAGCATATCCGAGGAATAAGGGGTACAGGCCATCAAAAGGAAGATCAGCGAACGAATGTCAAAAGGAGGACGCATGATCCGCTTCAGCAAGTAACGTCTTGCATCAGCCATCCGACCCTTGTGAAATGAGGCCTCTCCAACCCATTTGAACAGGTCCGTCTCCTTTTTCTTAATGATGTTTCCAGAAATCTGAGAATTGTTCCCCGCTTTCTCACGAAGCCGGTTGAAGACCATCATGGCACTCGTCGCCATTTCGTAAAAGCGATGATCCCCGCTGGCGGCATCGGCGGCGCCTATTTGGTAGTGAATCGTCACATCATCAATCAAGGCAACGGGGCCAGTCAGACAGACACGGTAATAGTAGTCCTGGTCCTCGCTGGGATGCACGGATTGATCGTATTCTCCAGCCTTTAGAATGCTTCCGGCCCGGGCTACCACGGTTGACGTATGAACGAGGTTCCCTATAACTAAAGCTCCGGAAATGCGACCGATGTAATAGGGAATATTGCCGTTCGTCTTCAACTCAGTCTCGAAAAGATCGCGCGGCGACGGGAAATTCTTGTAGCTCCCGTACATTGTGCGCAGGTATCTTCGTGAAACAACCTGCCCCACCGTGTCAATGGCGTCCATATCAGACCAGACCATCGCCAGATCACTGTGAGCTTCGAGGATCCCTATCTGCAGAGAGAGCTTACCTGGCAGCCAGTAATCGTCAGAGTCCAACATGGCGACATATTCACCCTGAACTTCTTTCAGACCACGATTCCTCGCTCCGCAGACGCCGCTGTTCGGAATCCTGAAAAATCGGACGCGCTTGTCAGTGTTATACCTCTTCGCCATACGCGCGGCGGTATCGTCTCGGGATCCATCATCCACTACGATAACTTCTATTAGCGGGTAATCCTGGTCCAAAACACTGTTCACTGCCCGTTCAATCAGTTCCGCACGGTTGTATGTAGGTATGACCACACTCACAAGTCCTTTTTCCATTACACCACCCACACTCACTCAATTATTTCAAACGTAGTAATTGTATGCAAACTTAAGAAAGGTGCATATCGAACATCTTAGTAAGCCATGCCGCTCGTTGGCCGGCTAAACCAATACTCCATGTCCACATCCACGGTCTTTTGTTGTTCACTATTCTTCGCAGGTCATCACCTTCGAAACAATTTACAAAGCTATATTCTTGCGGATCATCGGGCCTACCGCGTTTGCCAGGAAGAGCGGCATCGACTGCCACAATGCTTCGCCTTTCTGCCTGAAAGGGTAGGCTGTTTTATCGCCCGTGCGCCCCGCCTTGTCATTCAGTCCATCTTCATACCAGAACAAAATCGCCGGCTTTGCCCCCCATTGCTCCTTGAATTTATAGGTCCCCTCGTCCGGCGTCGACCGCCCAAAGTCAAACTGCCTGTATCCGGCATCCGTCACGTACTCGAGAACCGACCAGTAAAGGAGCATGTTGGGGCTGTATTGATTAAACGACTTCAGGGATGATGCCCAGATGATCTCGACAAGATCTCGAAAGCAAAAGATCAGGCCAGCCGCCGCCGCCGCTTTATTATATTTGACAACCCCCAATCGAACACAGCCGCCGAATTCTTTAAGGATGTTTTCAAATAACTTTTTCGAGTGCACCGGACTGCCCAGGTCCCGCATGTTTATTGAAAACACATGATAATAGTCATCCAGCAATTCCGCTCCGCCGATGTGCGATACCAACCCCTCTTTCTGCGGTTTGCGGATCTGGCTGCGAAGCTTGGACTTGAATAACTCGAACAGCTTCGCGGACGATTCGGGCAAGTTCAGCACCATTCTCACTTTATGGGTCATGGGCTCAGGTATTTCCGCGCCATGGGCCGCCTCCGCCCCTTGTCCATTTGTCCAGGAAATGGGCTGTATCTGCCTGAGCTCAATGTTTTTGGCCTTCAGTTCCCGTCCCAGTCTTCTTGCCTCTTCGAGTAGCAGCATTTCCGTCTTCTCGTCGTCCGCCAGCAAACCTCCGTAATTGAGAAACGGCATGGATACCAATGAATTGCCGAACAAGAGGCTCTTGATATGGACAAGCGGAAGGACCCCCGCTATGGCCCGGTCTTTATCTTCGTCATCTTTTTCCGCAACGATGTAATAGGACGGGTGGCCGTAAGTGTCCCGTATCACCTTGCCCCATCCATATAGATGGCAAAGTGTCGCTTTGGGATGCCGATAGACATATTCATCCCAATATTCATCTTCTCCAACCTCGCTCAATCTAATTCGCATGGCTTACCGCCTTGATTATCCTCTTTATGTTTTCCCTGTCCGCCGCAGATACCCCCGAATGAACGGGCAGTGTAACAATGGATTTCGATATATTTTTCGCGCACCTGTATTTCGTTCCGTCTGCCAATACTTCCCTTAACTTCGGCAGCTCGTTCAACGGGGTCGGGTATGAGCCGGTCGCGCCGGTGCCCTCCGCGATCAGTTTTTCGAGGATTCTTGTCCTCAAATTCTCGTCATCGATCATCACGGGATATCTCAAATAGGGATATTCTCCTCGCCTGCCGCCATAATTGATAACTCCCTGGGGTAAGTTGTCCGAATACCATTTTGAATTGTTTTTCCTCACCTCTTTTTCCTCTTCGATCCCCGAAACCATCACGTTTGCGAGCTCGGCTGCCGCATCGAGTCCTCTTGCCGTTTCGAATTCCGGCTCGAATACCGTACCCCCAAGATTAAGAAAGGGAATCATCTGGGGGATCCAGTAGAGGTGTGGATTCGAAAAGAACGCATATAAGCCAAGGGAAATGCAGTAATGAACTTTATCGTTGCTTTTTTTTAATCCTTGCAGGATTTTCTCAGCTTCCTGATACTCATCACTCGAGTTTACCACCAGGAGCCCACCGTGCATGATGCTGATCGGTTTTCCACGACCGAAACTATAAAACCCTGCATCACCCTTCAGACCTAGTTTTGAATCCGGATCATCCTGGTATGGATTCCCGAAGGCTTGGGCGGCATCCTCCACAAAACAGGTGCCGTTATTTCGACAAAGATCTTTTATTTTGTTTATTTTCACCGGCAAGCCATACAGATGCACCGCGATCACGGCTAGTGTGCTCCTGCTAAGTTTACTTTCGAATTCTTCGGACAGATACCCGAAGTCATCGAGGTTGTTATCGCATAGAACCGGCGTAAGGCCCGCTTTTAGCACGGCCGACACGACCGACGGACAGGTGTAGGCGGGAATAATCACTTCTTTTCTCTCCGGCCTCCGGATGGAAACGGTTTTCAAGTAAAGCCATAACGCAGCCCTGCCTGATGACAGATAGAGAACATGATTATTCCCTAAATATTGTTTTATTGCTTCATTAGTCATATCGGTCGTGGCATGAAGGTTTTTCGCCAAACACTTGATCAGTTCCTTGAACGGTATCTTTTGCCCGGCCGGAGGAAGAGAATAGAACAGGGGTTTCTTCAATGCTCTTGACTGCAGGGAGTGACTGTATTTTTAGTAAATGCCATACGATATCGATACGTTATGCGCCAATGTGGCCCTGAATGACCGGGTAGATTTTTTGAATGATCTCCCTGTCATCACGCACCTTAACTTTCGTATCATCCTGTCTTTTTTCTATTTCTATAACGACAAGAGTTCCATTTGTTCTGTTTTTGAATACGCCATTTGCGAGAAGTGTTAATTTTGCTTCGAGGCGGCTCGGGATTGCTTTCCCATCTATACTGTACCAGAAATAGACATTATTGCCGGGACCAGGCCTATTGGGAATAGCTTTTCTCAGTGCTATCTTGTCTCCCGCGTTCAGAATAGGAAATTCCTCGCCTTCATTATACGAATTCAATAAAAAATCCGTTACTTTGTGGTTTTTTCGTTGATGTGTGAAGTAAGCAACGTAGAGGTGAAACTCGTCGCCGATTTCATTTTGATAACACCTCACTAATTTTTCATCAGGTCGCATGTCTTCTGGTATAAACTCGGTTTTCTCGCTGCACGTTGCCTCCCATTCCCCGATCTGTATGGGAATATTCGACAGAGAATTCGCAAGCGGTACAGGACGTGGGATAAAGATATCAGTGTATGCATAAGCAGAGACGGGGATGAGCGTCGCAATCAAAAGCGGCACGAAAAATAAGGAGCCTCGATTACGGATCGTTGTTCCGGATGGATATGGCTCGCTGGTGGCATGGAATGGCTCCCCACCAACGTTTTCCGTCTTTTGTTTCGTGTGAGGCGAAAGACTTTTTCCCCCCATCAAATAATTCAGTAAAATGACTACGGCCAGCCCGATGATGAAAACAATAGACACATATAATATATCAGAAGGGCCGTGCAGCGGTCCGGGTTGACTGAACGAGCTAATGACTCCTATAACAGCAACCCGGAGACCGTTGGCGGCGAGACCGACAAACAGAGCAGATGTGACAAGAACGATTTTTTTCAACAATCCGTCCAGAGTATAATGAGCAAGCAGAACAGATACCGCCAGCAATGCCACGATATGGTTCAGCCCCGCACATGCCTGTACAACCTCCAGCGTGATATGGGGCAATACCAGATACGTGGAATTGTGGTATACTGTAATGCCAAGTATTATCAGCATCTTAGCAGCAAGCCATGCAGTCACATACTGGAGATAAACGACGACATTGGACGGCATGTAGTCAAACAGAGGGTATGCAAATATCAGATACCCTATTGGAAGCATGAGAATCTTCAAATGCCTTGTACCCAGCAGAAGCCAGGCCAGCCCGAGCAGGGTGACGATCAGGGAAAAGTCCATCAATAGCACCGAAGTAATACCGTACTGCCTTACAACGAAAAGGGCACATCCCAATCCCGCAATGATTGACCCACCGATCAGATTGGGTTTAACGGGCTGCCTTGCAAGTTCATATCTCTTCCCCCACGCCAGGTAAAGGCTGATCGCCATAATGACGAGACCATGCGAATTCTCATAGGTAATTAAACTTTTTCCCAACCTGACCAACGTTTCACGATAGAGAAATGCCGTGGCCAAAAGAGGCGCAAGAAAAAGCAAATAAGCGTATGGCTTGTAATATGCTCTTGGACGATCACTCATCTTGAAATAGTCTACAGTATTTCAGGTTTTATTTTTTTCGGAAGGCGCGATCGAGTGTCGGGACGACAGTTTTGTCCAATATCTGATATGCTTTGGAATTGAGGTGTAACCCGTCTCCGCTGTGGAGATCGACTCTTAGGCTCCGATCATCCTGGCTCGTCCGCAGCGGCGCCTCGAGGTCAAGTACCGTGAGACCTTCCTGCGCGGCATATACCCTGACCCAGTCGTTATACTGGAGTATGCCTGCCAGTTGTGTGGCTGTCGTTGGTCTGCCAAGAAGTTTTTTGATGAAATCCATGAGTTGATCTTTCAATGTCTTGTTTTTATCGCTCACCACCGGGACCACGGTAGTCGGTATAGGAATCACCCCGGCCTTTTTACACTCCTTTACCCATCCCTTCATCAATTCCTGATACTGGTGCAGATCCCCGGGGAAATAGGCGGCACACTCCTTGATAAAAATGGCATCGGGCCTGTTTTGCTTCCACTGGAGAATCTTCCTGAGCGCCTCGGTTTTATCGAAAGCGTATTCGCCGACATACTCAAAACGATAGCCTTGGGCCGCGGCCACACGGTCGGGTAATCCTTCTATATTCCATGCTTGTCCAACAGATGCCCCCAGTAAGACAATGTGTTTTTGTTTTGTCATACCATACGCCTCATTTTTACAAATCATTAGGTCTACTAGCAAAAACGTCACAACAAATGCGGTGAGACAGACCAGATATCGATTTGAATATCTCCAATTCCTGGAAGCTACGGCTGCGGCACCGATCGATAACATCTTTTTCAGAAAGCTGTCCATGCCTTTCATCCAAACCCCCTCATGAAAGACCTATCACATCGGCCATGGAAGAAAACTTGAAATCGTTCAACAGCCTCTTCAGTTTATCGGCTGTCCCATCCAGGTTGACGTAATGCCTGAACCTGCTCAGGACGGATATATTGGTCATCCGTGGCTGCTCCGGGTCGAATTCCCAGGGGTGCAGGTAGAACACAAAGGGCTGTTTTTCGCCGTCGTTGATCCTCGACAGTCCTTTCCTGATCACGCCATAGGGAAACAACCGCATATACCCCCCTCCGCTGAGGGGAATGTTGCAGCCCAGCACTTTTACCGTTGAGATTGGATACTCCACGATGCCATCCTCACACGAATCACCCCGCTTCACGTTCCACAGCGGCATTTGATCCAGGCGCACCGGCACAGGCACCCCATTTCCACCGTCCCCGTTGCGCGTGACCAAGAAAGGAAACCGCGGTGCCATCGGAATTCCGTAGCGGTCATGGTGGATAGGGAAGATGCTGGAATCGTATCGGTATCCCTCCTCGCCCAGAATCTCCAGCGCCCATAGCGACTTTTCCGTTATGGAGTAGCTGGGCGCCCTGTAACCGATCACGCTCTTCCCTACGGCATCTTCCAAGATTCGCTTCGAAATCAGAACGTCTTCCCGGAACTGCTCTCGGGTCATGCGGTAAACGAGCTGGTGGTCGTACCCGTGGCAGGCGATTTCATGACCCCGTCGTCCGATTTCCCGGATGAGATTCCCGTATTTCTCGCCGACCCATCCAAGACAGAAGAATGTGGCCTTCACGTCATTGTTTCCATTTGCTGCATCGAGGATGTCGAGAACCCTGTGCGTGTTGCGCTCGATCCTCGACTCGTGCTGCTGCCAATCTTCTTTTTTTACCACCGACTCGAATGCGGAAACCATGTAATAGTCTTCGAGGTCGATGGTCAGGGCGTTGGTGATGGGGTTTAACACGTCTATTCCGTCTGTTCGGTCTGTTCGGTCCGTCTGTTCCGTCGGTCTACTACTAAGTATGTCAATTCCACTATTTCTTGGTGGCGCTGATGACACGTACTTTCCCCTGATACTCGAAAAAGCTGATATCCTCGTAGGCACCATTTCCTGCAAGCAGTCTCTCGACCAGTTTCTCCTGCCCTTCCCCGATCTCAAACACCAAAGCACCGCCCTTTTTCAGGAAAGCAGGCGCCCCACTCAAGAGCCTCCTGAATATGCCCAAGCCAAATGGCCCGCCGTCGAGAGCGACGACCGGTTCGTGGTCGATGATTTCACGGGCCAACTTTTTCAGGGACGTCGTCGGGATGTAAGGCGGGTTGCAGAGAACCAAATCTGCATCTCCCCGGTGCTCGCTGAACGGCTCGTAGAGATCGCCGCAGAAGAGCGACACCTTGCCTTCCGCCTGGTATTTCTGGACGTTCCGGCGGGCCACTTCCACCGCAGCGGCGCTGATGTCGGACGCCAGTATCCTCACATCCTCGCTGCTGAGCATTGCCAGCGACACGGCGATATTGCCGCAGCCGGTGCCGATCTCGATGACCGTCTGCCCACGGGAACCGTTTCTTTTCTTGCCCTCCAGATACTCGTAAGCCGTTTTCACCAGCACGCCTGTTTCGGGTCTCGGAATCAGCGTATCGCTTGTGCAGTAAAACGAGTTGCCCATGAAGATGGCCCTGCCCAGGATGTACTGCGGCGGCACTCCCCGCCCGAGCTGCTCGAGGACCTTCGCCACGGCGATGGCCTGCGGGTCTTCAATCGGAAGGCTCACGCGCTGCTCGCGCTCTTCAATGAGATCATAAAATTGCAGTATCTTAAGCAGCTTCTTCCGCCCCTCTTCCGTTGCGCATACTGCTTGGCTTTGGATGTGCTTCTCCGATCTCAACTCAACCCTCGTCTGTCGTAGTTTGTTTCCTCTAATGACAATCGGAAGCGATTTTGACATTCTCTGCTTCCGCGAGCATGCCGGGTGAAAATCTTCGGACGAAGTGGTGATGCAGCAGCTGGGTGGAGATGATGCCGATGACAGCCATGTTCTCGCGCTCGCTCAGAAGGGCGCCTTCCTGTTTTCGGCACTTGTCGACAAGCCGGCTCACTTTCTCTGCACTGAAATATCCCGTTTCTTTCAGTGATTCAGGTGATAGAAGCTCTTTCACGTAGTCCGGGGCCTGACTGCCTATGAAACACCGGCTGATGGGCGCCCGGTAGGGCTGCTTCGGGCGCATCGCAAGTTCCGGGGGGATCAGACCATCGGCTGCTTTTCGCAGGATGTACTTGTCCTTGAGGACATGCAGGCGATGCTGTGGCGGCAGGTTGCAGGCGAATTCCACAACCCGGTAATCCAGGAAGGGGAACCGGCCTTCGACGGAATTCCCCATGGCAACGCGATCCCCCTGAGAGGACAGCAGGTAGTTGGAGAGGAAGATCGCAATCTCCGTGTACTGGGCCCGTGACAGGGGGTCCCACCGCATGTACTCTTCCGGCAGTGCGGCCGTGTATCGCTCGACAAAGTCATCCACCGTGCCCGACTGCGCCAGCAGAGCATCGGAAAAGAACGTCTTGATCTGTGCGGTGTTCTCCCAGCGGATCAGGTGCGAGTACACGTTTGAACCCACCCTCGCAAGGCCCCTTTTGAAGAAGCCCGTCAAAAACGCCCCCGCTCTGCCGGTATCGGAGGAGAAAATATCCGGGTACAATCTTCTCAGCAGCAAAGGTCGCAGAGACGATTCCGGCTCGCGTGCCCAGAAGCGGCGCACCCGGTCTTCCTTGAAAATGTCATAACCTGCAAAGATCTCGTCGGACCCCTCTCCCGTCAGGACGACCTTGAAGCTGTTCTCCCTGACGAGACCGGAAAGCATGTACAGGGGAACGGGGGCCGTCCTCGTCATGGGCACCTCGGTGTGCCAGACCACTTTCGGCAGGGCCTCGCCGATGTCCCTGTCGGTGCACCGGATCATCCGATGATCCGTTTGCAGGGCATCCACGGCCTTGAGCTGGAACGGCGCCTCGTCGAAACGCTCGTCGGAGAAGCTCACCGAGAACGTGCGCAGGCGGTTGTTGAAATGCTTCTTGACCAGCGCCGTCACGTAAGTGCTGTCCAGACCCCCGCTGAGATAGGCACCGACGGGCACATCGGCGCGCAGGCGGATCTTCGTCGCATCGTGCAACAGGGCGCTCAACTCCTCCCGGTTTGCCTCGAACGGCCGCTCCCCGTAACCGTCCCCTGAAAATGCAATCTTCCAGTAAGAACGCGTCTCCAGCCTGCCATTCCGATAGAGGGCGAAGTGGCCCGGAAGGAGCTGGCGGATGCCCTTGAACGCCGTCGCGTCACCCAGGGGGGACCAGCAGGTAAAAATGTCCGAAAGGGTTTGAATGTCCAATTCCCGATGCACGGACGGATCGGCAAAGATGGTCTTGATCTCGGACCCGAACAGCAGGCGGCCGTTCGAGAGGCGATAAAAAAGCGGCCGGATGCCCATGCGGTCGCGGGCCAGCATGAGCATTTTTTCTCGGCTGTCCCAGAGGGCGAAAGCAAACTGGCCGTTGAGCTTGCTCAACAGTTCCGGCCCCATGTCCTCGTAGAGATGCACGAGGATCTCGGTGTCCGTCTTTGTGTAGAATCGGTGGCCTTTTTGCTCCAGTTCCACCCGAAGGTCTGGATAATTGAAGACCTCGCCGTTATAAACGATCCAGACGGTCTTGTCTTCGTTGTGAATGGGCTGATCGCCCCCGGCCAGGTCCAGGATGCTCAGCCTTGCCGAGCCGAGCCCAACCTCGTTGTTACGGTAGATTCCGAAGGCATCGGGGCCGCGGTGACGGATGAGACCGAGCATGCGGCGGAGGAGATGCTCTTTGGCCTCAGGAGATGTCCTGTCAATTATGCCTGCTATTCCGCACATGATGTCTGTTCCGTCTATTCGGTCTATTCCGTCTGTTCCGTCGGGAAAAGAAGGTCTGTTCCGTCAGGAGAAGAAGGTCTGTTCCGTCTATTTCGTCTATTCCGTCTGTTCCGTCATTCGGTCTATTCGGTCTGTTCCGTCGTTCCGTCTTGTCGATAAAAGAAACAGGTCAAACAGTCTGGGGCTATTCGAGGCGGATGTTGTCGATGCAGAAGGTTCGTTTCCTGTCGTTGCTGGGGATGACAAACATCAAGTGTTCAATTTTCCGCGCATCCAAAATCCGTTGCGAGACATTTGTCTTCATCTCTGCAAAGGGGATCACAATGTGATTTGTCCCTTTTTGAAGCACAAAAACCCGGTCATACCGATTTCCGTACTCCCACTTGCTTTCTTGGTCATCGATTCTGATGTGAAACAACAACGGCTCCGCGTCCGGGTTGTGTACATCTAATTTGAAGATGCTGTATGCAGACCAATTCTTTTCAATTTCAATGAACTTAATTCCGGGATATTGTCCTGCAGGCACTGTTACCTTTAGGCTGTTTCTGCCTGACGTTGCATGTTCAGTCGCCCGTTCGAACCATTTTCCGCATTCCCAGTTGAGATACTGCAGTTCATCGTCCGATTCGAAGTCAAAGAGTTTTCCGGACGAGCTTACAGTATGTTTGCTCCTACCTGAACCCGCCGCCGTATTTGATATTCCCATGAGATCCGCGATATTTTCGATGGAAAAGGCGGCGGTTTGCTGCCGCTCGTTCAGCAGCGTTACCGTCCGCACGGGCGTTTCGGCTTCACTCTCCTCGTCAACGAATTGGAAGAATGTTACCTCGGGTCGCACGCCAAGCCGAAACGGGAGGAAGCTCGTTCCCACGCCGCGCCCGACATACATCAGGGTACGCCCCTTTTGGAAGAACCCGTCGAGATATTCGAATGCCGGATCGACCAGCATCCGCCCCTTCAGGTACCGTGCAAATATCACCTGCCCCCCATGATTGTGACCCGCCAGGACAAAGTCGATCCCCCGGGCGGAAGCCTCTTCGAATACCTCCGGCGTGTGGGCCAGCAGCATGGAGGGAAAAGTCGGGTCGTTCCCGCGCAGTGACTCTGCCATGTTGCTTTTCCTGCTGACCGGGTCGTCCAGGCCGATCAAGGTAAGCCGACCACTAGCAGCATTCAGTATTGTCGAGCGATTCCGGAGAAAGGCGACATTTTGCTCCGTTTTCAGTTCAGGGGACATCGATTTGTGACAGAGCACGCAGGACCCATTCTCATTGTAATAGTCAGAGTTCCCCATGACGGCATAGGCATTCTTCAATTCATGAAAAAAAGCCATGACAGGATCGTAGGAGCCCCGAAAGGAGATGTAATCCCCTCCCAGCAGGATCACATCCGGCTTCTCCTCTCGAAGAACGCTGAGGATCTCCTGCTCGCGAGGTCCCAATCTCTTCATGTGCAGATCGGACAGGAAGACTACCTTCGCTCCGCCCAAGGCCTCGGCCAGCCGACTGTGAACGATCCGATAATGGCGAACCTCAAGGGTGTACGTGTCGTAAT
>Ga0302237_1000362_pt1 | contig 43629 bp, 35 predicted proteins | sample AAG_UR_Ala_MG_FD_193530 | JGI IMG/M metagenome (GOLD analysis project Ga0302237, IMG submission 193530) | Enriched activated sludge microbial communities from anaerobic digester in WTTP, New Holstein, Wisconsin, United States - AAG_UR_Ala | ecosystem: Engineered > Bioreactor > Anaerobic >... | reverse complement strand
CTTGGAGGGGCAAGCGTGCGGCCATGCGGGATGATCTATAGAATATCTATAGCTCATTGTCAACAAAAAACCTGCATGTACACACACTTTTTTCACACTTTCAGAAAATTAGGCGAGGATCAGGGGCGGCATTGTTCAGTTGACTTCCCTGGTCAAATATCGGGCAATCGGGGTGTTCTGCCGCGCTCGACACACGAGGCGGCTTGTTGGAACCCGAGACACGATGGACAAGAAGCGGTCGACCAGAAAAGCGGTGGATGGCATGCAGGTGATCCGCCTGCCGAACGGTGGATTTCAGGAAACGTTCATCACCGTGCCGGCAATCGGTTCCGAAGAACCTGCGTCGCTCTTTCAACGCCTGTACGATTTTCTGGCCGACAACGCCCAACTCCGGATCGTGCGGGAGGATGTGTTTGGGCTGGACATCGATCCGTTCAAGATTCGGCATGCCAGGGGCTATCGTGTCGCGGGCATCGAGTGGCCGATGACGTGGGTCGAGGAGGGCAACGGCGGAGGCGGCCCGATCGCCGGAGTTCAAGTGCACGCCGTGTCGGGGATCGACGTTCACCCCATCAACCTCGAAGGACATACCGTCGGCACGCTTTTCGAAGACCAGCATGCGCGCTACTGCGTCATGGGCGGGCTGCATCCGGAGTCGATCGAGGAGACGCGCGAGGAGCAGGCCTGGGAAACATTCGAGATCATGGAGTCGGCGCTCGAGTTAGCGGGGATGACTTTTTCGAACGTCTTTCGGACCTGGTTTTATCTGGATGACATTCTGGATTGGTACGACGAGTTCAACGGGGTGCGCAACCAGTTCTTCCTCGAGCGCAAGGTATGCGATGGTCTGGTGCCGGCGAGCACGGGGATTGGGGGCGGCAATTCCGCCGGCACGGCCGTGATTGCCGGCCTCCTTGCCATCCAACCGAAGGGCCCGACCGTCAGGCTTCAGGCCATCCCTTCCCCGCTCCAGTGTCCGGCCGTCGAGTATGGCAGCAGCTTCAGCCGGGCGGTGGAACTCGAGCTGCCCGGCCAACGCCGCCTCTACGTTTCCGGCACGGCCAGCATCGCTCCGGGGGGCGAGACGTGTCACGTGGGCGATTTGCGCAAGCAGGTCGCACTGACCATGGACGTCGTGGCCGCGATTCTCGAGTCGCGGCGGATGGGATGGGGAGACGTCACGCGCATGATCGGCTACTTCAAACATGGGGAAGACGCATCCGAGTTCGACCGGTATTGCCGTGACCACAAACTCCCGAAAATCCCGGTCATTATCGCCAAGAACGACATCTGCCGGGACGACCTGCTCTTCGAGATCGAGGCGGACGCCGCAAAGCTCGGCGGACCGCCTCTTGCGGGGGCCAACTGAGCCGCACCGAACTTCTGCCTGAACCCACGTCTCAGGGCTTGGTCTGAGCGGGCCAGGCGCGGGCGCTGAATCGGCCCAGTTCCGCCAGCCAATGCGCCGGACGCGACATGGCCTCTTCAGCCGTGGTCAGGGTCGGGGCCATGCCGTACAAGCCGACCAGGCCCGGTTGCCTGAACCGGGAGACGTGCACCTGGCCGGCGAGGGCAATGCAGGGACGCCGCAGCCGCCCGCAGATGCGCATCAGTTGTCCCACGCCTTTGCCCATCGCCACGGTAGTCAGGTCGATCGCGCCCTCGCCCGTGATGACCAGGTCTGCCTTGCGGATTTCATCCAACAGCCCGCTCAGTCGGGCGAACAGGCGAAAGCCGGGTTCGAGGCGGGCCGAGGCGAAGCAGCGGAGGCCGAATCCCAAGCCGCCCGCCGCGCCTGAGCCCGGCAGATGGTGCGGAGGAACGCCGAAGTGGAACTGCCGTGTGAGGACTCGCACCAGCCGCCGCAGACAGCGTTCCGCCGGTTTGACGTCTTCGGGGCGAATCCCCTTTTGCGGTCCATAGACCCGGGTCGCCCCGCGCACACCCATCAGGCGGTTCGTGACGTCCACGGCCACCAGGACTTGCCTCAAACGCAGCGCGCGTTCAGGCCGTTCGATGCGCTCCAGCTCGGGCAGGCGCGTCCAATCCTCGATCGGCTTTCCCCGCCTGTCGTGGAACTGCCATCCGATCGCGCGGGCGAGGCCGAATCCGGCATCGTTGGTGGCACTGCCGCCGATGCCCATCAGGCACATCCGGGGATGCGCGGCGGCGGCGGCCCGCAACACGGCTCCCAGGCCGAAGGCATCGAGATTGAACGGATGAAACCGCCCTCGAGGCAGCATCGCCAAACCGATGATTCGGGCCGATTCGATGATTGCCATGCGGCTGCGCGGTTCCCACCACCACGGCGCGCGGATCGGTTCGTGTGCGGCGTTGACGGTGTCGACCGTTCGTTCCTCGGCGTTGAGATGTCGCGCGAGCAGGTCGCCGAAACCGTCGCCGCCGTCGCTGATCGGGAACGCGCGCACGGTGTCCTGAGGGCGCTCGAGCCGCCAGCCGGCGGCGATGGCTTCGGCGGCCTCGGTGGCTGTGAGCGTGCCTTTGAACTTGTCGGGGGCGATGACGACATTCATAAGAGATCTCTCGAACAAGAGTAGCCGAGTGCATCGAGCGCAAGTCAACCCCGCAATCAACCGTGCGATCGTCAGCACCGCGCGGTCACCGCCGCGGGAACTCCGAAAGAGGGGGGTGTGGAATCCTTGACCGATGACACTTGCCCGACCGAGGAACGACGCAGATGGCCCGGTGGCGCCCCGCCCCGGAGGGCTGGGGGGCTTTGGCTCGATGGCTTCGTTGCTCCTCAATCACAGAGGTCAAGGCTATGCTCCTTCGTCGCGCCTCCGTTAGAATTCTTGTTTACGCCCGGGCGCGTCCGGCCAATTCTTGGAGCTGCGTATGCCGAAACAAGCTTGGGCAGTGGCGATGGTCCTGACGGCTCTGGTGGCTCTGGGCCTGGGGGGTCTGGCGTATTGGCATCGGGGCCTCGAACTGGCCGAGGAGCGCAACCGGGCCACTCAGGCCCGATCCGAAGCGACCCGGGCCCGATCCGAAGCCATCGAGGCCCACGCCGGCGCGGCCGAGGCCGAGATGGCCGCCGCGACGAATCGGACCCGCGTAGCCGAACTCGAAACAGCACTCGCGCAGGCCCAACAGACTCTCGATGATCTTCGTCGGCAAACCGAACAGCATCGTCAGAACCAGCAGTCGCTCGAAGCTGAGTTCCGGCGCGCCCTCGAATCGAAGGAAATCACGATCTCCGAGCTTCAGGGCAAGCTGACGGTGGATATTCTCGACCGCATCCTGTTCGATTCGGGCGAGGCGGAGCTAAAGACCGAAGGGCAGGAAATCCTGCGCAAGGTCGCCGCAGTCCTGGCCCAGCATCCCAAACGCCGGATTCACGTCATCGGACACACCGACAACGTCCCCATCCGGGCATCGGCTCGCGCCCGCTACCCGAGCAATTGGGAACTGTCGACCGCGCGGGCATTGGCGGCGGTGCGCTTTCTGATCGATGAGGCGGGGGTCGACCCGCAAAGGTTGGGCGCTGTCGGCTACGGCGAGTTCCGTCCTCTGGCCGATAACGCCACGCCCGAAGGCCGAGCCAAGAATCGCCGCATCGCCATCGTGGTCTTGTCCGACGAGTTGGTCGGTTCGGATGCCACGCCGCCTGCGCCTTTGTCGCCTCCGCCGCCCGCCGAGACGCCGGATCCCGGCTCGACGAATGCGCCCCCTGTAATTCCCTCGCCCGAGACCAGAGCCAATTCATGAAGCCGCAAAGGCCGGAGCGGGGACGGCTCGTCCCCGGCCAACGCGAGTGAAGACGGTATTTGCCGGCGACGGGGCCCTGCCTGCCGCTCCACTTCATGCATTGGCCCTGGCCGGAGGTGAAGTCGTAAACAATCTGTTCGACAGTCCGCCTTGCGATGGGCTAGTGTTGCATCCTCATGAGAACCAAGTCTGTTGCCATCGCTTGCGCTGCCGCACTGGCTCTGATCGGTTTCACGCCGGCCTCCGCGCTTGCCGGTCCATCGCCCGAAGCGGTCGTGGCCGATGTCCTGGTCGCACGACCGGCCTGCCTGGCGGTGACCGCGGTGGGCAGCGCCTTCTTCGTGGTCACCTTGCCGTTCGCCGCGATTTCGAAGAGCACCAAGAAGACAGCCGAGGCGCTGGTGATCAAACCGGCGAAGGCGACGTTCACGCGCCCGGTCGGCGATCTGGATGCTCTGATCGACTGAGGCCTTGCATTCGGCGCCCAGAGTCGTCGTCGACTAGGCGATGCCTGACTCGCTCGCGGAGACGGGCCAGGATCGTGAACCGAGTGACCCGCCTTGCCGGCTCGCAACGCGCCTTACTGAATTGCCGGGAACGAATCGCCAACGCTTCCTCGATGCCTGCCGCTGCCGGACGGTGGATCGCCCGCCCTTCTGGCTGATGCGGCAGGCGGGCCGCGCACTTCCCGAGTACCGGCAGTTGAAGCAGAGGCATTCGTTCCTCGAGTTGGTGCGGACGCCTGATCTTGCCGCGGAAATCACCCTCCAGCCGATCCGCCGTTTCCAATACGATGCCGCGATCCTGTTCAGCGACATTCTCGTGATTGCGGAGGCGCTGGGCCAGCCCTATGGATTTCGGGACACGGGCGGTATTGAAATGGCCTTTGCCATCCGATCGACCGCGGAGATCGATCGGTTGGAGGTGTCCGCGGTGCGCGAGCGCCTGGCCTACATGGCCGAGGCCCTGCGCCTGGTCAAACGGCAGCTCGGCGGCCAGACTGCCCTCATCGGGTTCGCGGGGGCGCCATGGACGCTCTCGAATTTCATGCTCGAGGGGGGCAGCGCACCCGAGTTCACGCGCGCCCGAGCGCTGCTCGAAAACGAGCCCAAGCTCTACCACCACCTTGCCGAAAAGCTCAGCGCAGCGATCGCGGACTGCCTCCTGATGCAGATCGATGCCGGGGCGGAGGCAGTTCAGATTTTCGACACGCTGGCCGGGTCTCTGGGCGACGCGCGGTTCGTCGAGGCCTCGGCCCGGTGGCTGGGGGAGATCATCGAGCGCATCGGCGGACGCGTGCCGGTCATTCTCTTTGCCAAGGGCATCAACCAGTCCTGGTCCGTCCTGGCGCAAACGGGCGCCGATGTCCTGAGCGTGGATGCCTCGGTGCGCCTGAGCAGCCTGCGCGCGCAACTCCCGCCCCGAATCGCCATACAGGGAAACCTGGACCCGGCGTGGCTGCGCACAACTCCCGCTCAGGTGCGTGCCGCGACGCGCCAGATGCTCGAAGAGATGCGCGGCTGCCGGGGATATATCTTCAACTTGGGCCACGGCGTGCCGCCGGATGCGGCGCTCGAGCACCTCGATGCGCTGGCCCAGACCGTGCGGGGTTTCGCATGAGCACCCGACCGTTGCGCGTCGATCTCGATCTGGTGAAGAAGTACAACGTGCCGGGTCCGCGCTACACGTCGTACCCGCCCGCGACGCTTTTCACCGACCGCGTGCCGGCGGGTGAGGTGCTGGACAACATCGCGCGCAACAACGCGGCGTCCAGCGATCTGTCGCTCTATTTCCATATCCCATTCTGCGAGACGCTCTGCTGGTTTTGCGGCTGCACGACCGTCATCACCACCGACCCGCGCAAGAGCGCCGCGTACGTCGAAACCCTCGGACGCGAGATGGAGCGGATGCGCCCGCTTCTGGACCGCGGCCGTCGGGTGGTTCAGGTGCACTTTGGCGGCGGATCGCCCACGTTCTGCCGTCCCGAGCAACTCAGTCGCCTGGGCGTCCTGATCCACCGGCATTTTCCTTTCGCGGAAGGGATCGAGGCTGGGGTCGAGATCGACCCCCGCCGGCTCACGCGCGATCACTTGGTCGCCTTGCGCGAGATCGGGTTCAACCGGGCATCGATCGGAGTTCAGGACAACCATCCCGAAGTCCAGAAGGCGGTGCACCGGATGCAGCCGCCCGAACTCACCGCCCAGGCGGCCGGCTGGGTGCGGGAGACCGGGTTCAGTTCGCTGAACATCGACCTGATCTACGGCCTCCCTTTCCAGACCGTGGCGAGCTTCGACCGGACACTCGATGATATGCTCGAGTTGGCGCCCGAGCGGTTCGCCGTGTTCAGCTACGCGCATGTGCCCTGGATGAAGCCGGCGCAGAAGATCGTCGAAGCCAGGCACCTGCCCACGCCCGAGACAAAACTCGAACTGCTCAAGCTGACCATCGAGAAGCTGACCGCATCGGGCTACGTCTATATCGGCATGGACCACTTTGCCTGCCCGGACGACGAGTTGGCCGTGGCGCAGCGGGCCGGCACACTCCAGCGCAATTTCCAGGGCTACAGCACCCGCGGCGGCGCCGACATCTGCGGGTTCGGCATGTCCTCGATCTCGCAGACTCGGGACGCTTACTGGCAGAATCTCAAGGACCTCGACGCCTATCGCGCCAAGGTTGACAGTGGCGAACTGCCCTATGCCCGCGGCTATCTCCTGAACAAGGATGACCACATCCGCCGCGAGACGATCATGCAGATCATGTGTAACCTGGGCGTCGACTACACCGTCCTGTCGCACCGCCTGGGCATCGACTTCCCAGACTACTTCGCCGCCGAGTTGGCGTCCCTCGACGATCTCGAAGCGGACGGGCTGATTGTGCGCACCCCCTCCCGGATCGTTGTGACCGACCTGGGCCGCCTCGTGGTCCGCATCATTGCGATGCGATTCGATGCCCATTTGCCCAAACCGGGCGCGCGCCGGCACGCGATGACCATCTGAAGGACCAATCATCCCCATGAGAACCCTCCTCACCCGCCTTGCAGTGCCATGGTCCGGAATCCTCCGCTCCAACCCAGCCTCGAGCCCGGTCGTGTCATGTCGGGCCAGGCGCTCAAACCCGGAAATCTTACCCGCGGATCGTCCGGAATGCCGCGATCGCCCCACTGGTGAGATTTCCGGGTTAGGTCCTCGCGCTAGGTTGTCCGCTGCCAGTTCTCCGCTCGATGCCCATCCGCGTTCATCCGCGGCTGCCTGGCTGCGGCTCTGCTGCTTCTGCTTCCTTGCGCTCCTGTGCGTCAAGGCCTTGGCCGCGTCGAGGCCGAACATCGTTCTCATCTACGTTGACGACATGGGCTGGGGCGACTTCTCGTGCTTCGGCAACCGGGACGCGAGCACGCCACAAGTGGACCGGTTGGCCGCCGAGGGAATCCGCTTCACCCAGTTCTACGTCAACGCCCCCATCTGCTCGCCGTCGCGCTGCGCAGTCGCCACAGGCCAGTACCCGCAGCGCTGGCGCATCACGTCGTACCTGAGCAACCGGGCCGACAATGACCGCCGCGGCATGGCCCAATGGCTCGATCCGAAGGCGCCGGTCCTCGCGCGCATCCTCCGACAACACGGCTACGCCACCGGTCACTTCGGCAAATGGCATCTGGGCGGTCAGCGCGACGTGGACGATGCCCCGCCAATCGGCGAGTATGGTTTCGACGAAACACTCACCAACTTCGAGGGCATGGGCGCGAAACTCCTGCCGCTCACCCTCAAGCCCGGCGACGCGCAGCCCGGTCGCATCTGGGCCGACGCCGAACGCCTCGGCGGCCCTGTGACCTGGATGCAGCGTTCGGAGATCACCGGCGGCTTCGTCAAGGCCGCCCTCGATTTCATCAACCGAGCGGTGGCGGACGGAAAACCGTTCTACATCAATCTCTGGCCCGACGATGTCCATTCGCCGTACTGGCCGCCCGTGGCGAAATGGGGCGACGGCAGCAAGCGCGGCCTCTATCTTGCCGTGCTCGAGGAAATGGACCGGCAATTCGGACGGCTCTTCGACCACATCCGCAACACGCCGGCCCTGCGCGACAACACGCTCATCCTCCTTTGCTCCGACAACGGCCCTGAGGCGGGCGCCGGAAGCGCGGGTCCGTTTCGCGGCGGCAAGGCCACGCTTTACGAGGGCGGGACGCGATCGCCGCTTGTGGTTTGGGGGCCGGGTCTGGTGGCGCAGGACAAGGCCGGCACGCGCAACGAAACCTCGGTCTTTGCCGCCTTCGATCTGCCGCCTTCTCTGCTGGCCGTCGCCGGAGTCGCCGCGCCCGCCGATGTCGCCTTCGATGGCGAGAATGTCGTGCCGGTCCTGCTGGGCCAAAGCGCCGCCTCGCGCACCGCCCCGTTGTTCTGGCGCCGTCCGCCCGACCGCAAGAGGGCCTATGGATCCGGTCGGCTGCCCGACCTCTCGATGCGCGAGGGCAATTGGAAGCTGCTCTGCGAGTATGACGGCACGCGACCGCAGCTCTATGACCTCGGCGCGGACCCGGGTGAATCGGTCAACCGCGCCCCGGAACAACCCGAGCTGGTCGCCCAACTCACCCGCAAGCTGCTCGGGTGGAATCGAACGATGCCGCCGGACACCGGCCCTGTCCTCGCCTCGGGCAAGCCCAACGTCCTCTTCATTGCCATCGAGGATCGGCATCCCGATGGCATCAGCCTCGGGTCCCAACTGCGCGACGCCTCGGCCAAACGCTAGCGCCCCGCCCTGACCAGCCACAACCAGGGAAACCACGGCGCCCGCAGCGAACGGTGGCGATACATCGTGTTGCTTCGGCAGTAGTGCGTGAGCGGCAAATCGGCGGTGGCTACGGTTCGTGGCAGACAATAGATACGAACCGACTATGCCACGAACGCAATTCTCAACAACCGACCTCAAGCAGCTCCGCCACCAGTTGGACCGTTGGCGCCAGTGCCAATCTGGGACCATTCGACTGCCGCAGGCCCTCTGGACATCCGCCGCGACTTTAGCCCTCACCCACGGTGTGGGGCCGGTGACGCGGACCCTGCGATTGGACTACAACAAACTCAAGCGCCAGGTGGCTGCTCGCGCTGGGGCACTGCCCCTGGCGCCAGTGTCGTTTGTGGAAGTGCAGCCACGCCAGTGGATGGCCCAAGCCGCCACCCTGTGCCGCATTGAGCTCTGTTTCCGCCTCAGCCTGCAACCAACCCGACTTCCCATAAACCGCCTGCGCAAGCCGTTGATAATCAACAAAAGGGGTAACCCGAACGTCCAACGCGCAACGTTCAACATCCAACTTTTAACGAACCGCTTCGTTGAACGTTGAGCGTTGGAAGTTGGGCGTTGAACGTTCCCCGGTTCATGGGGTCAGTGCGCATTAAACCGTTGAATGTCAATGCTTTCCAGAAAGCCTCCGGCCAACCCAAAGCCAAGCGCAAAGGTCATGGTCGCAATGGGGCCCAAGATTACCCGGCAGCCAAGCGGGTCAAGGTAGCCCATCCCACACTCAAGGTCGGTCAACTCTGCCCCAAATGTCTGCGCGCCAAGCTTTACCTGCTCAAGACTCCGGCCCGCCTGGTTCGCATCGTGGCGCAACCGCTCTTCCAGGCCACCGTTCACGAACTGGAGCGGCTGCGCTGCGCCCTCTGCGGCTCCGTCTTCACGGCGCCCGGGTCGGCGACATCTACATGAGCCTGATCCACACCTGCGAGCTCAACCAGGTCAATCCCTTCGAGTATCTCGTCGCCCTGCAGGAGCACAGCCAGCAAGTCGCCAAGGACCCCTCCCGCTGGTTGCCCTGGAATCACACCCAGGCGCTGGCACCTGCCGACACCGGCTGATCCTCGAATCCCATTCCCACTCGCCGTTCCTCAAATATCGCCGCCCGGCCGGCCGATCTCGCGGAATTTTCAGGATTCTCGACCTTCCGCACGTCTACCGAAGGCAGACAACTTACCTGCTGATTGGACCATTCGCGAACAAGGAGGTGGCACAGAATGTTATCTCCTACATCGAAACCAGATTCTTCCGATTTTTAGTGCTCTTGATTAAGAATACACAGAACGGGATGAAAAGAGTTTATTCATTTGTGCCGAGTCAAGACTTCCAACAAAAGTGGACTGATGAAAAACTTTACCAGAAATATAAACTGACAACGCCAGAAATCGCATTCATCGAAAAAATGGTTCGCCCCTTGAGTGAGGAGGTCGAGGAAACGGATAGCGACGAGTAAGCCCATCGAAGAAATCCTCGTGCCGAAGCCGGCGGCGCGTCCGCGCATTTACGCCTACGCGATTGCCGAGCAGCCTCCTCTCCCGGCCTGCGGCCACCCTCTCCTCCATTCGGAATGGAGGAGAGGGGCGGGGAGAGGAGGCGCTCCGGTTTCCCCTCTCCCCGCTCATGCCTCGCAGAGAGAGGGTCGGAAGAAGGACCGCGACCATGAGGAAGATCATCGAAGAAATCCTCGTGCCGAAGCCGGCGGCGCATCCGCGCATTTACGCCTATGCGATTGCCGAGCAGCCTCCTCTCCCGGCCTGCGGCCACCCTCTCCTCCATTCGGAATGGAGGAGAGGGTTGGGGAGAGGAGGCGCTCCGGTTTCCCCTCTCCCCGCTCATGCCTCGCAGAGAGAGGGTCGGAAGAAGGACCGCGACCATGAGGAAGATCATCGAAGAAATCCTCGTGCCGAAGCCGGCGGCGCATCCGCGCATTTACGCCTATGCGATTGCCGAGCAGCCTCCTCTCCCGGCCTGCGGCCACCCTCTCCTCCATTCGGAATGGAGGAGAGGGTTGGGGAGAGGAGGCGCTCCGGTTTCCCCTCTCCCCGCTCGTGCCTTGCGGAGAGAGGGGTCAGAAGAAGGACCGCGACCATGAGGAAGATCATCGAAGAAATCCTCGTGCCGAAGCCGGCGGCGCGTCCGCGCATTTACGCCTACGCGATTGCCGAACAGCCTCCTCTCCCGGCCTTCGGCCACCCTCTCCTCCATTCGGAATGGAGGAGAGGGTTGGGGAGAGGAGGCGCTCCGGTTTCCCCTCTCCCCGCTCGTGCCTCGCAGGGAGAGGGAGTCGGAAGAAGGACCGCGACCATGAGTAAAACCATCGAAGAAATCCTTTTGCCGAAGCCGGCGGCACGTCCGGGCATTTACGCCTACGCGATTGCGGATAAGGCGCACACGGGATTGCTCGAGGCGGGCCAGACCCCCCGCGGCGTGAAGCAGCGCTTCTGGAACGTCCTTTCAGGGCTTGCATGGATTTTCGACACAAATTCCAGGGCGTTGCCCTGGGCTATCGTGGTTTGCCCCTTTGGGGCTAATCACCATCTTCGCCGCACCAAAGGCGCATCCTGCGTCAGCCCGGGACAACGCCTCGGGACTCCGCCAGCGCCAACGGCGCGACCCAACACCAGCCCAGGGCAACGCCCTGGGTATCCGAACCACAAAACCCATCCAGCCCTGAAAGGGCGGCCCAACATATGCCGCAATCCCTCGCCCGTCTCCACATTCACCTCGTCTTCAGCACCAAAAACCGCAAACGCTTTCTCACCGACGCCGTGCGCGGTTCGCTGCATGCCTACATGGCCACAGTGCTGCAAAATCTCGGTTGCGCTCCCGTGCTCATCAATTCGGTCGAGGACCATGTTCACATCCTCTTTGAACTTGCCCGCACCGTATCGGTCAGCCAGGCGGTGGAGGATGTCAAAAAGTCCTCCTCCAGATGGATCAAGACGCAGGGACAAGAGTTCGCGGAGTTCGCCTGGCAGGCGGGTTATGGGGCCTTTGCCGTTTCAGAATCCAACATCGAAACCGTTCGCCATTACATCGCCGGACAACGCGAGCATCATCGGGTCAAATCGTTTCAGGAGGAATACCGGCAATTCCTCGAACGCCATCGGATCACGTTCGATGAACGGTATGTGTGGGATTAACCACCGGGTTGGGCCGCCCTTTCAGGGCTGGGTATTGTTTGGGGGCGTTATTCCCAGGGCGTTGCCCTGGGCTGGCATGATGCGCCCCGTTGGGGCTGTCGCAATCCACGCCAACGACGCTCAAAACTTGTTCGGGGGCGTTGTTTTTAATGCGTCGCCCTGGACCGAGGCAGGTCCGCCGGTGGCGCTCAAATCCAGTCCTAGAGGGGCGTGCCGCAAAAACTCAGGGCAACGCCCTGGGTATGACAAAGCCCGGAAGGGGCGCTCCAGAACGACAAACGCCATTATTCGCGCGCATGAGCAAGACCATCGAAGAAATCCTCGTGCCGAAGCCGGCGGCGCGTCCGCGCATTTACGCCTACGCGATTGCCGAGCAGCCTCCTCTGCCGGCCTGCGGCCACCCTCTCCTCCATTCGGAATGGAGGAGAGGGTTGGGGAGAGGAGGCGCTCCGGTTTCCCCTCTCCCCGCTCATGCCTCGCAGAGAGAGGGTCGGAAGAAGGACCGCGACCATGAGGAAGATCATCGAAGAAATCCTCGTGCCGAAGCCGGCGGCGCATCCGCGCATTTACGCCTACGCGATTGCCGAGCAACCTCCTCTCCCGGCCTGCGGCCACCCTCTCCTCCATTCGGAATGGAGGAGAGGGTTGGGGAGAGGAGGCGCTCCGGTTTCCCCTCTCCCCGCTCGTGCCTTGCAGGGAGAGGGAGTCGGAAGCAGAAGGAGCGTGCCGATGAGCCAGACCACGGGTCTTCACTCCCTCTCCTCCATTCGGAATGGAGGAGAGGGTTGGGGAGAGGAGGCGTTTTACTTTCAGGCAACCCCTCTCCCTGACCCTCTCCCCACTCCTGCGTCGCGGGGAGAGGGAATCAAACGGAGCGCGTCGCGGCTTGAGATGATCCGCGCCGCATTTATCATTTTCGCATGAATTCCACCGCGCGCGCCCGGCAACTTCGCCGCCATCAAACGAACGAGGAAAAGGAACTTTGGCGAGCCGTCAAGGCGGGCCGGTTCGCGGGCTTCAAGTTCCGTCGTCAGCATCCGGCGGGCAAATACTTTCTCGACTGCTATTGCCCGCTGGCGCGGCTGGCGGTCGAGTTGGATGGTTTTCAACACGGGTTGCCGGAAGGAATCAAACGCGATGAGGAGCGGGAAGCATTTCTGGCGGAGCAAGACATTGAAGTGTTGCGATTTTGGAATCATCAGTGGAACAAGAATCGCGAAGGCGTATTGCTGGAAATCTGGCGCGCGCTGCACCGGCGGACGGGTTGCGTGAAGGTGATGCGAAAAGAACAGAATCATCGGTTTGTGCCGCCGCCGCCAGAGCAGTTGATCGGCGAGCCGAAACCGTTGCCCAGAAGACAAACCTCCTCTGCCCGGCCCTCTCCTCCATCGGATGGAGGAGAGGGAGCAAAAACAAAAGGAGCACGAGGATGAGCAAGACCATCGAAGAAATCCTCGCGCCGAAGCCGGCGGCGCGTCCGCGCATCTACGCCTACGCGATTGCCGAGCAGCCTCCTCTCCCGGCCTGCGGCCACCCTCTCCTCCATTCGGAATGGAGGAGAGGGTTGGGGAGAGGAGGCGCTCCGGTTTCCCCTCTCTCCGCTCGTGCCTGGCAGGGAGAGGAGTCGGAAGAAGGACCGCGACCATGAGCAAGACCATCGAAGAAATCCTCGCGCCGAAGCCGGCGGCGCGTCCGCGCATCTACGCCTACGCGATTGCGGATAAGGCGCACGCGGGATTGCTCAAGGTGGGGCAGACCACGCGCGACGTGAAGCAGCGCGTCGCCGAGCAGCTCAAGACCGCCAACATCAAGAACTACACCATCGTACTGGATGAGTTGGCCGAGCGCGACGACGGCACGACGTTCACCGATCATGAGGTACGCGCCGCGCTCGTCAAGAAGGGTTGCGCAAATCCCGAATTGGAATGGATGCGTTGCACGGTCAAGGACGTGAAGGCCGTGCTGATCGCCCTTCGCGCCGGCCAGCCAATCGCCGGCACGCGTGACCAGAATTTTCCGATGCGTCGCGAACAGGCCGAGGCGGTGAAAATGACGCACGCCTACTACCACTCGCGTTGGGCGGAGGACATGCACGCCGTCCCGCGTTTCCTGTGGAACGCCAAGATGCGTTTCGGAAAGACCTTCACCACCTATCAACTGGCAAAGAGACTCGGCGCGAAGCGCGTGCTCGTGGTCACCTTCAAGCCCGCCGTGGAAGATGCGTGGCAAACGGACCTCGAATCGCACGTGGATTTCGAGGGCTGGCAATACATGTCCCGAAACTCAGGCAGCGACCACTCCTCTCCCGGCCTGCGGCCACCCTCTCCTCTCCTTCGGAAGGAGAGGAGAGGGCAGGGAGATGAGTGGTCGGGTTGCGATCCGAGAAGAATCTCGGCCAGCAAGCCGCTCGTCTATTTCGGTTCATTCCAGGATTTGCTGGGCCGCGACGATGCCGGCAACATCAAGGCCAAGAACGAATGGCTGCACCAGGTGAAATGGGATTTGGTCGTGTTCGACGAATACCACTTCGGCGCCTGGCGCGAGACGGCCAAGGAATTGTTTGAGGGCGAAGAAGAGGCGGTCGCCAAGAAGGAACTGAAATACGCCGCTGATTTGGAGGACGTGAACGAAGACCTCACGGTGCTCTCCGAGAAGGAGACCGAGTTCCTGCCCATCACGACCAAGGCTTACCTGTATCTCTCCGGCACGCCGTTCAAGGCGCTGGCCACCGGCGAATTCATCGAGGAACAGATTTTCAACTGGACCTATACGGACGAGCAGCGCGCCAAGGAAGAGTTTACGCAGAAGAATCCCGGCCAGTGGAATCCCTACGGCGCGCTGCCGCAGATGCGGTTGCTCACCTATCAGATGCTGGACGAGTTGGTGTCCATCGCCAGCACCGGGGAGTTCGATGAGTTTGATCTAAATGAATTCTTTCACGCCACGGGCACCGGTGTGCTGGCGCAATTCAAACACAAGGGCGACGTGCAGAAGTGGCTGGACATCATCCGCGGCGGTTACACGCCCAAGGCGACGGAGTATTTGAAGACCGGCACGCGCCCGCCGTTTCCGTATTCGGATGTGCGCCTGCTGCCGTATCTCCAGCACTCGTTCTGGTTTCTGCCCAACGTGGCCGCCTGCCATGCGATGGCGAATCTGTTGGCCGAGAACCAAAACGTCTTCTGGCACGACTACCAAGTCGTGGTCGCGGCGGGCGCGGACGCGGGCATCGGCCTGGCCGCGCTGCCGCCCGTGCGCGCGGCCATCGGCGGTGGTTTCGACACAAAGACCATCACGCTGAGTTGCGGCAAGCTCACCACCGGCGTGACCGTGCCGCAATGGTCGTCCATCCTGATGCTGCGGAATCTGAAATCGCCGGAAACCTATTTCCAGGCGGCGTTTCGCGTGCAATCGCCGTGGTCGCTTAAGAACCCGAATGGGGACAATCCGAACGAGGAGGAAATCCTCAAGCCGGTTTGCTTCGTGTTCGACTTCGCGCCCACGCGCGCGCTGCGGCAGCTCTCGGAATACGGCATCGGCCTTTCTCCCAACGAGCCGAACCCGGAAAATGCCGTCAAAGACCTCGTCTCGTTCCTGCCGGTGCTGGCCTACGACGGCGCGAACATGACGCAGATCGACGCGGGCGGCATCCTCGACATCGCGATGGCGGGCACTTCGGCTACGCTGCTCGCCCGCAAGTGGGAGAGCGCGCTATTGGTGAATGTGGACAACGACACCCTGCGCCGCATTCTCGACAATCCCGAAGCGATGGCCGCCGTGGAACGTATCGAAGGCTGGCGTTCGCTCGGCGACAATGTCTTGGAGACCATCATCAACAAGAGCGACCTGGTGAAGGGGCTGAAAAACAAGGCGAAGAAAAAAGATTTGACGAAGAAGGAACTGAAGCGGCTTTCGGACGAGGAGAAGGAATTCAAGTCCAAGCGGAAGCTGGTGCAGGAAAAGCTCATCAAGTTCGCCACGCGCATCCCCGCCTTCATGTATCTCACCGATTTCCGGGAAAACACGCTGCAGGATGTGATCACCAAGATCGAGCCGGAATTGTTTCAAACGGTCACCGGCCTGAGCGTGAAAGACTTTCACCTGCTTGTCCGGCTGCGGGTGTTCAACACGGAGCAAATGAATCAAGCCGTGTTCGCTTTCCGCCGCTATGAAGATGCTTCTCTGCGCTACACCGGCGTCGAGAGCCACGAGGGGCTGACCCACTACGGCCTTTACGACACCGTTGTAGCTCGGGAGTAAGATAAACTGACAGATTCTTTATCTAAGAGGCATGCACGCCGCGCTGTCCAGTGCTCTTTGGGCCTCATCCCCTCCGTGCAGTGCGGGGTGCCGTCTTTGGGCGAACAGGGCTAAAGCCGCGAAACGGACGCCAACGAGAGCCGGGGAACTGGCGGCGCTGAACGATGTCCATGGGGAGCGTTGACATTCAACGATTTAATGCGCCTTGCCCACATGCAATGAAATGACCGTGCAGAATGAGAATCGCCGCCCCGATTTTGCTGGCTCTGGGCGGCGGAGCCGCACTATAAGCCCATTGCTGACCCGGAGGACACATGATTGATCTGCCAGGTACGAAGGGCGAACGCGGCGCGCGCGGGACGCGATGGACGGCGGGAGCGTTTGTGGGGTTCACTTTGATCGAGTTGTTGGTGGTGATCGCCATCATCGCAATCCTGGCCGCCATGTTGTTGCCGGGGCTGAGCATGGCAAAGGAGAAGGCCCGCCGCGTTTCCTGCCAGAGCGCACTGCGCCAGCTCGGCCTGGCCCTCCAGATGTATGGCAACGACAACAACGATCGCCTTCCGCAGGGCTATCGCGACGACGGATTCACCCACACGATCTGGATCAGCACCAACACCTTCAACGCCATCCGCCAGTACAGCGGGACGAACATGAGCACCTGTCCCAGCCTGGCCGGCACGTTCCAGTATTACCGGGCGCCGCACGGGCATGTCATCGGCTACAGCTACAACGGCGGACACAAGAAGCCGTGGCCGGGCGAACCGGAGCCGCGATGGGTCTCGCCTCAGCGTTTTACCGACGATCCGCAGTTGACTCTGGCATGCGATCTGAATGCTTGGGCCGAACCGATGGGCGGCGTCGGTTGGGTGATCGCCCCGCATTGTGCCGGCGGCGCGGCCAAAGACAAAGGCGTTCCCTTTTTATGGGTCTCGAAACTGACCAAACCCCAGGACCTCCGTGCCCAGGGCGGCAACGTCCTCCTGCTCGCCGGCTCAGTGCACTGGAAGAATCTCCGACTCATGACAAATTACTGGGCCGCCGAGGCTGGCGGTTACTGGAACGCGTGGTAGCCGGCAGCCCGCCAACCCCGGCGCCCGCCTCCCGCCTCCGATCGGCCGCACCACCACAAGCTGCCGATCATCCGGTTGCGCGGGGTGCATTGCGCGGCGGGGGCTGCCGGACTTTCTTTCAGCGTGTGGCGGCCCTGCTACTGCTCGGGGCAAGCGTCGGTTGCGCACCCTCCCAATCGCTCTCGCAGCGTCCGAAGACGGCGGATGCCGACGTCGTCATCTACGGCGGAACGTCGGGCGGCGTGGCCGCGGCCGTCCAGGCGGCGCGGATGGGGAAGCGTGTGGTGCTGATCGAGCCTGGCATGCATCTGGGCGGACTGAGCGCGGGCGGATTAGGGGCGACTGACATCGGCAACAAGGGGGCCATCGGCGGGATTGCGCGTGAGTTCTATGAGCGGATTGCCCGTCATTACGCCGCGGACAGCGCCTGGCGCCAGGAAACGCGCGCCGACTACCTGACCGTCCGGGGCGCCACGCTGAATCGGGCCAAGGACCCAGTGGCCGAGGCTCGGGGGATTGCGGCTCAATGGACCTTCGAGCCGCACGTGGCGGAGCAGGTTTTTCGTGACCTTGTGTCCGAGGCAGGAGCCGAGGTCGTTCTGGGCGAGCGGCTCGATCTGCACCGCGGGGTCCGCAAACGGGGGAGACGCATCACCGCCATCCGGATGGAAAGCGGCAGGGTGTTTGCCGGCCGCATGTTTATCGATGCCACCTACGAGGGCGATCTGATGGCGAAAGCCGGGGTGGCCTATCACGTCGGGCGCGAGGCCAATGCCGTGTACGGCGAAACGCTCAACGGGGTGCAGACCACGAACGCCGTCTATCATCAGTTCACCCGCCCAGTCGACCCCTACCGAATCCAGGGAGACCCCGCCAGCGGGCTCCTGCCCGGGGTTCAGAGCGGCGGGCCGGGCCAGGAAGGTTCAGGCGATCGGCGGGTGCAAGCGTACAATTTCCGACTCTGTCTCACGGACGCAATCGAGAACCGGCGCCCGATTCCCCAGCCCAAGGGCTACGACCCCAATCGCTACGAATTGCTCCGACGTTACATCGCGGCGGGAGTTTTCGATGCCCTCCGGCTGAACACGCCCATGCCCAATCGGAAGACCGATATCAACAACTATGGCGCTTTCTCGAGTGATCACATCGGCGCCAACTATGAATATCCCGACGCCGATCATGCCGCACGCGAACGCATCTTCCGCGATCATGTGGACTATCTCATGGGGATGTGGTGGTTCCTGCAGAACGATCCGCGGTTGTCCGACACCGTACGCCGCGAGGCAGGCCGCTGGGGGCTCTGTCGCGACGAATTCCCCGACACGGGCGGCTGGCCCCATCAACTCTACGTGCGCGAAGCCCGCCGCATGGTGTCGTCGCACGTCATGACCGAAAAACATTGCCGCGGGCAGGAGACGATCCGGGATTCGGTGGGTCTGGCCGCCTACGGGATGGACTCGCACAACGTGCAGCGCTACGTCAAGGACCATGCCGCCATCAACGAGGGCAACGTCGAAGTGGGCGTGCCGCGGCCCTACCCGGTTTCCTATCGCGCGATCGTGCCCAGGGCGGGCGAGTGCGAGAACCTGCTGGTGCCCGTTTGCCTGTCCGCCTCCCATATCGCGTACGGATCGATCCGCATGGAGCCCGTGTTCATGGTGCTTGGGCAATCCGCGGCCACAGCGGCCGCCCTGGCCATCGACAGCGCCGCGCCCCTGCAACGGATCGAGTACGATACACTGCGTGCGCGGCTCCAGGCCGACGGGCAGATTCTCGAGTGGCGCTGAAGGGCCGGCATGCTCCGTCGGTGGTCAGGCTCAGACCCTAGCCTGCATAGCAGGCCTCTTGCGAAGTCCGAGTGTCCCGCGCGCCACAGGGGTGTGAAATATGCGGGCTAAAACACCTCCGGCACGCCCTCTTCAAGAACCCGCAAATGCCGGCCCAGATTCGCCTTCTCGATCAGCCCTCGAAATCGCAGCAGCGGTTCGTCCATGTCCTCGAACGAAAGGCGGAAGGTCCCGTAGTGCATCGGCACGATCCACTGAGCCTGCAGCTCCCGAAAGGCCTTCACGGCGTCGTCAGGTCCCATGTGGACGCTGCGGAACGACTCGGGCTCGTAGGCGCCGATAGGCAGCAGTGCGATCTCGGGGGTGCAACGCTTTCCGATCTCCTTGAACCCGTCGAAGTAGGCGCTGTCGCCGGCGTGATAGATGCGCCGCCCATGGTATTCGAGCAGGAAACCGCCGTATCCGCGATGGTGGTCCCTGAGCACGCGCGCGCCCCAGTGTTTGCAGGGAGTCAGCGTCACCCGCAGATCGCCGCGCGAAAACATCTCCCACCATTCCAGTTCGAGCACCCTGTCGAAACCAAGGCCGTCGGCGAGATCGCCCACCCCCCAGGGCACGATGGCCATCCGCGGCGATGACAGCCGCCGCAAGGTGCGCTTATGAAAATGATCGAAATGCGCATGGGTGAGAAGAACTAAATCGGCCTGAGGAAGGTCTTTGAGCTTCAGTCCCGCGTGCTTCTGCCGCTTCATGAAAAACAGCCAGTTCGCGAAGTTGGGGTCGATCAGCACATTCAAGTCAGCAAACTGAATCAGAAAGGAGGCGTGCCCGATGAACGTGATCGCCACCTGCTTCTCGCCCAGGCGCGGAAAGGCGGGTGTCTTGCGCTGGCCGCCACGCGGGGTCAGAAGCGCCTTCCAAACCATCTGCCGGAAGTAAGCCCGCGGACTGAACGCCTGCGTGGGTGTCAGTTCCTTGAACGAGCGGGGCAACTTTCGCCGCTTCCGCCGCGGGGCTTTCACCTGTGCTAAGTCTGAATCCATGCAACCAGGGCCGCCCCGGCCACCGCGCAACCGATCGCCGTGACTTTGGGCGCGCCACCCTTTCGGCCTACCTTTACTCGACCCGCCCAAGAAACACAATCCCCCCATCGCATCCCCAGAAGTCCCGAAACGTAGGAAGAAGCAAAAAGACAATGGGGCTCCATCTGCATAGTGCAATTCTCCCTGTGGCAATTCTCCCTTGACAAAAGCAGGGCGTGGGAATGGAGTCCGGTCCCGATGCAAGCTTTGGCGGCTGTCCAAGATGGTTCACACTTGTGCCGTCGGCCGCCGTTGACGGAATCCTTCCACCCGCTCCAATAACCATCAACCGGAACAGCCTATGCAGACACAGAATCAAAAACCGTTGAGAATCGCCGCCGCAGTTTGCCTTGCCGCGTGCGTCACCATGCAGGGGCAGGCCCTGGGTGACCAGGGGCAAATCTATGGACGCCTCGATCTTGGCGCCAACTTCATGCACGACCTCGAGGTCGAGGGGGCCGGTGTCGATCTCGAATTCGACACCGGTGTGCGATTCGACATCGCCGGCGGGTACAAGATCACGGACGCTTTCGCCGTCGAACTCGAAGTCGGGTTTGCCTATAATAGCCTGGATTCGTTGAGTTTCCATTACGGGCCGGAATTCGGCGCTGACATCTCGGACCATGGCCTGGACCTCGATCTCTACCAGATCCCGATGATGGTCAACCTGAGCTACACCATCCCGCTGAACTCGAGAATAAAACCCTTCATCGGGGTCGGCGCGGGGGGCCTGGTCGCCATTGCAAGCGCCGAGATCTATGGATTCAAGGATGAAGAGAGCGCATTCGCTTTCGCGTACCAGGCCTTCGCGGGCGTCAACTACCAGATCTCGAACAACGTCGATATCGGCGTGATCTACAGGTTCATGGGGTCTTCCGATCTTGACTTCGACAGCTTCGAGACAGACGGCATTGGCGCGCACATGATCGGACTCAACCTCGAGTGGCGGTTTTGATCGGACTCGCCCCGCAACATCGTCGCCATACGCCCGGATCGGCGGGCGTATGGCTATTTTGCTTTTCCCCCGCCCCCCCGGGGTTCGGACGTGGACGGCCGATGCGACACCCGACAACTCCATTGCTCCCCAGCTTAATGGTCTGTGAAGAAACTCCTTTCGGAACTCCTTTCGAATTGCCTTCTGCGCAGGCCTGAACAACAGGAATCTCCCATGCTCATCCTCTGCAGGCTGCTCATCCCGATCGCCCTGTGCCTCCTGGCAGTCCAATCGCGCAGCGCGGCGTCCCCGGACATACCGGAGCCGGGGCGGCTGGAACGTAGGAACAGTTTCCTTGGCATTCACTTTGATTTTCACGCCGGTCCCGATTGCACTGAGATCGGCAGGAACACGACGCCCGCAATGGTCGAAAACATCATCGATCAGGTCCGCCCGGATTACCTCCAGATCGACTGCAAAGGCCATCGCGGCCTCAGCAGCTATCCGACGCGAGTGGGAAACCGGGCGCCCGGGTTTGTCGGCGACCCACTCCGCGTGTGGCGCGAAGTCACCGCGCGGCGTGGCGTTTCCCTTTATATGCACTACTCGGGCGTGTGGGACAGCGAGGCCATCCTGAAAGACCCGACATGGGCTGTCATCAACGCCGATGGCAAGACCAACCCCAATGCCACCTCATTCTTCGGCCCGTACGCGGATGCGCTGCTCATCCCGCAACTGCGCGAACTGGCCGGCGATTACGGAGTTGATGGCGCCTGGATCGACGGCGAATGCTGGGCCTCGATGCCCGACTACAGCCCGGCGGCCCTGACGGCTTTTCGGGAATGCACCGGCATCCAGGACGTGCCGCGAAAGCCGGGCGACCCGCATTGGTTCGAGTTCCTCGAGTTCCATCGCGATGCCTTTCGTCAATACCTCCGTCATTATATTGCGGAGGTGAAGCGCACCCATCCCCGCTTCCAGTTGTGCAGCAATTGGGCCTACACCGACCATATGGCCGAGGCGGTCAATGCGCCGGTCGATTTCCTGTCCGGCGACTACTCCCCCGAAGACAGCGTGAACTCGGCCCGGCTCTCGGCCCGCTACCTGGTCCGCCAGGCCAAACCCTGGGACCTCATGGCTTGGAGCTTCTCGCGCAAGCCGGGCAAGGACGGCACGTCGCAGAAATCGGCTCCGCAGCTTCAGCGCGAGGCGGCCGTGGTCGTTGCCCTCGGTGGCGGTTTCCAAGCCTATTTCAAACAGAAACGGGACGGCTCGATCTTCGACGATCAGATGCCGGTCATGGCCGAGGTGGCCGCCTTCTGCCGCGCCCGCCAGACGCTCTGCCATCGGGCCGAGCCGGTGCCTCAAGTCGCGCTCCTGCTTTCGACAGCGGGCCATTACCGGCGGATCAACGGACTGTTCAACCGCGATCTCGCCCGCGTCAGCGGCGCCTTGCAGGCGCTTCTCGAGGGCCAGCTCTCGGTTGAGGTGGTCGGCGAACACATGCTCGCAGGCCGGATGGCCGAGTACCCGCTCATCGTGGTCCCGGAATGGGAGTACCTGAATCCACCCTTCCGCGCCGACCTGTTGGGCTATGCCAGAACGGGCGGCAGCCTGTTGCTCATCGGCCCCCAAACCGCCGCCATGTTCCTGGCCGATCTGGGTGTGACTCCCGAGGGCAACGCCGGCGCCGAACTGTCCCTCCTCAGGCACGGCGGCGCATCGACGCCGCTCAGGGGCCCGACTCAACGCGTCAAACCCGCCGAGGGCAGCCAGACCCTGGGAGACCTGCAACCCGCGGCGAGCGCACAAACCGACCCCGTGCCCGCCGCAACCGTTGCTCGTCTGGGTAAAGGGAGGATCGCGGCCACGTGGTTCTGCCTGGGCCAAACCTACGCGGAGGCGCGCAACGACGTGGTGCGCCGCTTCATGCGCGACCTGGCGCGCGACCTCTTCCCGGAACCGATGGTCGAGGTGACCGGCTCACCCGATGTCGACGTCTGTGTTGCCCGCAAAGATGGCAGGCTGTTGGTGAACCTGGTCAACACCTCCGGACCGCATCGAAGTGAGCCGATCTTCGATTCCATCACGCCCGTCGGCCCGCTCGACGTGGTCATCCGCGAGGCCGCGCAGCCCGCGCGGGTCAGTCTCGAACCGGGCAACCGCCCGCTGCCGTTCGAGCACCGCAACGGACAAATCCGGCTCACGGTTCCAAAAGTGGACATCCATGACGTGATTCTGGTCGAACTCCGGCCGCAGCGGTAATGCCATCCCTTCTCTCATGTGTGTGGGAGAAGGAAGGGGGGAGTGGGCGACAATGCGGGCTATGCAGATGAATGTCGCGGGGTGAGAGCGGTCTGGGGAACCTGAATGCTCTGGCTTTGCGGATTCGCGTTCCTGGCCGGCTTCGTCGACTCGGTAGTCGGCGGCGGTGGCCTGATCCAGATTGATTTTCTGAGGGCCTCGGCGAGCGCGAAGGCGATCAACCTGGCCACGAATCTTTCTGCGGTCGGTTATTTTGCGGCCACCGATCGCATTCTCTATGGGTACGCTGTGCCGATGGGGGCCTGTAATCTTCTCGGTTCTATTCTGGGCACGCGGATGGCGATGTGGAGGGGCAACCGGTTTGTGCGCTGGTTTTTCCTGGTCGTGGTGGGCGTTCTGATCCTCCGGTACGGGTGGGAGGTCGCTGCGCCATCCGGCCTAAGGGGTCCGCAAGTCAGTCGCCATGGCGGTGACGCACGAGACCAGCTTGTCTTCGACACTCGTTTGGAACGGGCCGTAAAAGCCGTAGTAGATCATCGAGGAGTCGCTCTCGTATCCGCCCTCCTTGATGAGACGCGCGGTCGGGATGTAGCACGGCACCTCGTAGGCGTAGCCGACCGGCCATGGATTATCGTTGGCCAGGAGCCGCTTGAACTGGCGCGCATAATCCACCACGACTTCGCCGCCCATCACGATGAATGTCAGGTCATCGCCGAATCGGAGGATCGACACCGGCAGGGGCACGGCGCGCGGCAGCGGCTCGCCTGCGTCGAGCCGCTTCAAGTACGCCTGCGCGCGCTGTCGGATGTGCACATCCGCGCTCTGGGCGTCCGCCTCGAGTCTGTCCCTTCCGGGCGGATCGACCAGGGGCAGTTCCACCTCCGCGTAGGCTGTCTTCATCGTTCCGCGCACAGGGCGCATCGGGCCATTGAGCACCGTCAGGATCGCGCCCGCCAGTTCGACGCCATGGCGCCTGGCATGGACCAAAAGACCTCGTGGCGACGGGTCTGAATCGGCCCCCATGCCCGTCAGGTAAATCGCCATTGTTCCCGGATGCAGCTCTTCGAGATGCTGGCGGGCGTAGCCCATGTATTCACCCGACACCACATACCAGTCGTCGCCGCTGCGAACGCTCGTGCCGTGGCAGGCGTACCCGAACACAATCGCCCGTGTCGCTCCATCGGCGCCCTTGACGCGGAGCACCGGGACATCCCAGTCCACCGGCCCGTCGGGATTGTCGCCGAATACCACGCGATCGCCTTTGTACACCCGCCGGTTCATCGCGAACGTGGCGCGGCCCAATCCGTATTCGAGCGCGGCTGGCTGGAGATCGGCGAGGGCGGCGCCGACCACTTCGACCAGCGTGTCGCGCAGACGTCCGCTGTACTGTTGGATGCGCTGGCGTTCATCGGCCGAGGGCTGCGCCATGTCGATGAGCGTTGCCTCGATCACGGGCGCGGAGTGCGTATGGCTCGAAACGACGGCGACCGCGCCGGGCGGGACTTCATGCCGGCGCGCCAGCTCCCGCAGCACCGGCTCCATGAACGCCCGGCTCACCTCGCAATTGTCGAGCGCGACGAATACAAAGCGGTTGTCCGCCGCATTTCGCAATGCCATTGCCTGGACCACCAGCGGATGATCCACCCTGTCGGCCGGCCGGTTGCGCCCGGCATAACCCGCAAGACGAATCGGCACCTCAGGCGTGATCTCGCGCACCGCCAATCCGACCTCGAGGCCCGGCGGTTCGGCGCCCAGACCCGACGTCATCGACAGAACCAATCCGCAGGCGAGCCACCGGCGGACGCGCCCCTTCGAGACACGGTGCATCATCATAAGCCTTGGACCTTTCGCTTTTTGTATGCGACACAGACAACCATGTCCCTGCGCGACCGGCAAACATTTTCCCAGACACCCATGGCGTTTCGGGGCCGGGCGAAAAACTGCGTGACGGGAGGGCTTTGGTCGCTATATTTGGGGGCAATCAGCACTTTATGAAAAAGCTACAGCAGGCGCATTGTCGCGCTGAAAGTAGGCCGTCGGATCACGCCTTCACGCTGATCGAGTTGCTGGTGGTCATCGCGATCATCGCGATCCTTGCCGGCATGCTGCTGCCGGCGCTGGCCAAGGCCAAAGAACAGGGGCAGAGGAGCCGCTGCATCGCCAACGTCAAACAAATCCTGGCGGCCACACACATGTACACGACCGACTACAACGACTACATGCCGTATACGTCGTGGAGTTCCGACACATTTAACGTGGCGAACTGGATGTACATGCGGGTCGCCACCAACCGGCCGGACCACACGGTCGAACGCGGCCTGCTCTGGCCTTACCACCAGGCCAAGAACCTCTACTGGTGCCCGCTGGACAAGACCAACACGACCTACTTCAAACTCCGGGACATGAAGGTCGGCAGCTACGTCATGAACGGCGCGGTGTCGGGTTACTCGACCGGTCCGCGCGGCGCCTACACGACCTACCGGATGGCAGAGTTTCAACCGGACTGCATGCTGTACTGGGAACCGGACGAGAAACAGCCCTCCTACTTCGACAACGTGGCCAGCAGACCCGACGAGGGTGTCACCCAACGCCACAACACCGGCACGGTCATGGGAATGTTCGGCGGCCAAACCGAATACATGAAATTCAAGACATACTATATTGAGGCCGGCATCGGCGGGTATCCCGGAATCCGACCCGGGCGGTTCTGGTGCAATCCCGGATCGCGCAGGGGCGACTGACCGAGGCGGACATCGCCCCGACCGCCCCCCCACACAAGAGAGTCGTCCCATGAATCTTCCTTCTCTTCCTCTCCTCCTCGCGGGCTTGGCGGGTGTCACGGTCCTTGTTCTATGCGGCTGCGGAAAGGGAGACAGCGGCGCGATCGAGGCGGCACCTCCGAAGGAGGCCGCATCCGCCCTCGAACAGGCTTTCGATCAGGCCCCCGCCCCCGTCCGGGACGAGGTGCGTCAGGTTTCAGAGGCCATGCGGCGCGGCGAGTACGACAAGGCCGTGATGTCGCTTCAGGCCGTCAAGGAACAATCGAATGTCACCCTCGAACAAGGAATGGCTGTCCACGGCGCAATGGTGTCGATGGAAAGCCAACTCATCCAGGCCATCCAGTCGGGCGACCAGAACGCCCTGCGCGCCTACGAGTTGCTCCGCGCCTTGAAGCGAAACTAGCCCGCCCCCGAAGCGCGGCACCCGGCCTGCAATCGCTGCATGGTCAGGTGCGATAGGCCGCGCGCCCTCACGCGGCGCACGGGCAAACATCGGTGCAGACGCCGGGTCCGGGACCCTGCAAAGACGAGGATGGATGTTGTAGGCCGCGTGCTGTCGCGTTGCATTTGGTTGCGCGAATCGGCTCGTTCGTTCTAGACTCCGCCCATGAATCAGCCTTCCATCGTTCACGCGATGCCTCGCCGCACTTTCCTTGCCACGGCCGCGGCCGCCGGCACCTTCGCCGCGCTCAAACCGTCCACGGCCCTGGCCGACTCCAACAGCGTCCTCGAGATCGGTCTCATCGGCTGCGGCGGGCGCGGCGGTTGGATTGCCGACCTCTTCGTGCAAACCGGCAAGTATCGACTGGTGGCCTGCGCCGACTATTTCCAGGACCGCATCGATGTCGTGGGCGATAAGTTCAAAATCGAGACTGCCCGTCGCTATGCCGGCTTGTCGGGCTACAGGCGCCTGCTCGAGAGCAAGCTGGATGCGGTCGTGATCGAGACGCCTCCCTATTTCCACCCCGAGCAAGCCGCGGCGGCGGTCGACGCCGGCAAGCATGTCTTTCTGGCCAAACCGATCGCCGTGGATGTGCCCGGGTGCCTGAGCATTGGCGAGTCGGGCAGGCGTGCCACGGCGAAGAAGCTGGTGTTCCTAGTCGATTTTCAAACGCGCGCCAACGAACTGTATCGCGAGGCCCTGCGGCGGGTGCGCCAGGGCGACATGGGGCGGGTCGTCCTGGTCGAGGCCCATTACCCGTGGTCGTCGGGCGGACGCGACCTGCCGCCCGCATCGATGGAGGAACGGCTGCGGCGCTGGTATCACGTCAAGGAACTGTCGGGCGATTTCATTGTCGAGCAGGCCATTCACGCGCTGGATGTCGCCACGTGGATCATCGACGCCGACCCGGTGCGGGCGCTGGGATTGGGCGGCCGGAAACTGCGTCCGCAAGGGAGCATCTGGGACCATTTCTCCGTGAATTACCTCTTCGCCAACGAGGTGCCGCTCTCGTTCACGTGCATCCAGACCATCCCGGAAATGAAGGACGAGATCGTCGCGCGGGCTTACGGGTCCGAGGGTTACATCTACACCGATTATTTTGGCAGTGTCTGGATTCGGGGGAACGAGCCGTTCACGGGGGGCAGCACGGGCAATCTGTACACAACCGGCGCCCAGACCAATATCCACGAGTTTCACCAGTTCATCACCCAAGGCAAATACGACAATCCCACCGTGGCCCCGTCCGTGCGGTCCAACCTCACCGCCGTGCTCGGCCGGGAAGCCGGCTACCAGGGAGGCGAACTGACCATGGCCGAACTGATGCGGGAGAACGGGAAGCTCGAATTGGATTTTCGCGGGCTCAAGAGCTAGCCAGGCGCGCGATCAGACCGATCCACAAAAGAATCTTGATATGAAACTCACCCGTCGTTCGTTCGTGAAAGGAGCGATGATAACCTCGACCGGCGCCGCCTGGGCTCTGACCTCCCCGGAGGCCGGCCAGGCGCACGCCGCCCCCGCGGCCACCGGCAGCGCAAGCGACATGCCTCGAGGCAAGATCGGCAACCTCGAAATCAACTGGTGCAAGAGCCCGACGGAAACCGCGGAGTTCATGAAGACGGTGCAGAAACCCTGGCTTGCCTACAAGGTCATGGCCGCGGGCGCCATCCCCCCGGCCGACGCCTTCAAGTATGTCTTGAACAACGGCGCTGATTTCGTCCTCGCTGGCATGTTCGATTTCGAGATCGCCGAGAACGCCCGAGTTTTCCGCGACACCCTGGCCGCGATCCCGGAGCGCCCCCGCCCCTGGAGGGCCTAGCGGGAGACACCTTTGCATCCCATGCTCACACGCGTTCATCTCTGGCTCCTCTTCGCTCTCGTGGCGTGTTTGTCGTCCCCCGACCACCTCGCCCGGTCCATGGCCGCCTGGCGCGCCTTGGTTCCGACGACGCCGGATTTCTCGCCAGGGCCGGACGAGCAGCAAGTCCCGCGCGCCATGCGCTCGGCCATGAAAGATCGGCCGCGTCTGCGCGTCGGTGTGCGTGACGCAGACATCGTGGGCGGCGACAACCGCGCGTTGCAGGCGGCCGTCGATTACGTGGCCGGCCTGGGCGGCGGCGTGGTCGAGATCGACGCAGGCGAGTACACGATGCGCGATTCCCTCCATCTGCGTCCATTCGTCACGGTCCGCGGGGTGAGGGGCAAGACAGTGCTGCGTAAGGCCAAGGCCGAGGTCTCACCGCTCGCTCTCGATGGCGATTACGGCGAGGAACAGATCACCGTGGTCGATCCGGATGGCTTCCAGATCGGGGACGGCGTGGCCATCTGGGACAGTCATTCCGGCGGATTCCACACCACCGTCGCGCGGATCACGGGCCGCAACGGCAACACGTTTTCGATCAGCAAGCCCCTCAACGCCGACTGCATGATCGCCAACCGCGCACAGGCGGCCACGGTGTTCCCCCTCGTCAGCGGCTATGATCTCGAAGGGGCGCGCCTCGAGAATCTCGTGATCGAGGGCAACAGGGGCGCCAACGTGCCTCTGAACGGATGCCGCGGCGCCGGCATCTTCCTCTATCGCGGCTTTGGCACGGTGATCGAGAATTGCGTGGTCCGCGACTACCACGGTGACGGCCTGAGTTTCCAGCAGTCCAACGACGTCATCGTCCAGGATTGCATTATCGAAGAAAACGCGGCCTTGGGGTTGCACCCGGGGAGCGGCTCCCAGCGCCCCGTGGTCCGACGCTGCATCGCCCGCCACAACGGAGAAGACGGCCTGTTCCTGTGCTGGCGTGTGCGCCACGGGCTTTTCGAGAACAACCTCATCGAAAACAACGGCCGATTTGGCATCTCGATTGGCCACAAGGACAGCGACAACCTGCTCCGGGAAAACCAGGTGCGGTCCAACCGCCTGGAGGGCGTCTTCTTCCGCGAGGAGACCCTCGGCATGGCCGCCCACCGGAATCGACTCGAACGAAACTTGATCGAGAACAACGGCCAGGACAACGAGGTCGCCGGCATCCGCGTGCGCGGCCAGACACGGGACCTCGTCTTCCGCCACAACACGATCCGCGACACGCGTCCGCCTGAAGCGCGCAAACAAACCGTGGGCATTCGAATCGAAGCGGGCGCCGGCCCCGTGATTCTGGAAGACAACCAGATCGAGGCGGATGTCAAGGTGCAGGACCGACGCTAATTGCCTTCTTCACTGGCGCCCCAGAGCCAACCCAGCAGCCAGAATGCGGTGCCGCCGAGGGCAGGGATGTAGAGGCCGAACTCGACCCCGCTCTGAAGTACCCACCCGAAGACTCCAAGCCAAACCGCAAATCGCATCCGGTCGGCGCCGCACCGCCGGTAAAGCAGGAGAGCCAGCCCAATCACAAACGTGCCGTAGGTCGCCAGCCCCACAAAGCCCGAGTCGGACGCCTGCTCGAGATAATCGTTGTGGGTCAGTCGGGCCATCTCCGCTTCCGGCGGTTTAATTTGGCGATAGGCCACTGCAAACGTCCCCGGCCCCGAGCCGAAGACGGGGCGATCGGCAAAGGTCTTCCAGGCCGCCCGCCAATACTCCGCGCGGGCGCTGACGCTGGTGGCGCCTTTCTGGAAATAACCGGAAAACCGGACGAAAAAGACCGCAACTCCAAGGCTCACCAGGCCAATGATGATGGCTGCCCGCCATCGCTTCTCGAACGGCGCGCGCAGCAGCACCACCACCAGCATGACCAGCGCGATCAACCAGCCCGCCTTCGATCCCGACCAGTAAAGACAAGCCAATCCGCACACGGCGAAGAGTCCGGCGATCACGCCCCGGGCCGCCGGACTGAGCCAGGTCGCCCGCCGCCATGTCACCACCAGCAAAGGCGGCAGCAGCAGGATCAGAACCCCGGCCAACGTGTTCGGGTATAACAGGGTGGCGAAGATGCGGTCGCTTCCCAATCGTTTGAGGTGCTCCGCGGGCAGGTTCTCCCAGCCGGGTTGCGAATAAACGAATTGCCGCGTGGCTTCGAGACCGCCAAGCCGCTGCTCGAATCCGGTCCACACCATCAGCGCAAAACCGAACGCCACGCCCCCCCAGAACAATCCGATGCGCCGGACGGGGGCGAGGGCGAACAGGCCCAGATAGAAACCGGCGAGAACGGCGTGAAAGTGGATCAGCGTGACGCGCGTCAGCCGGGGGTCGATTGTCTGCGTCGCCGCGATCCACTGCCACGCCAGCCAAACCAAAGGGAGAAATGCCAGCCACCGCGGACGGGGCAGGGTCCATCGTGCCGTAAGGAGCCCGACCATGACCAGGCCCGCCAGCATGATATGGGACCAGCGCAGCGGCCAGGACTGGAACACGACTTCGAGGGCGCTGCCCGGCACGGGGATGAGGTGGTCGAGGATGGCCGGGTTCCCGAACTTGAGCAGGCTCAACCCGATGTAGAGCCCGGCCAGGATCGCGAAAACGCTGCCTCCGATCCCGGTTGCCGCGGACGGAGCGCGCTGCGGCTCGATCGTGTGCCACTGGCTCACAGCTTCAACTTCAGCAGCCCAACCTCGAGGGCGAGTGCCTCCTGGACATTCGAGCCGAGCAACCACTGCGTCCGCTCGATGACCCCAAGGTTCTCCATCGCGTCCCGGGTCGAGACACGCCCAGCCACCGCGCCGGACTCGGTTTCGAGTTCGGGGTAGGCGAGCGAGCGGCCGGCGATCCGCTGCGTCTGCATCCAGACGTCCCGCAGCCACCATTGCAGACAGGCGAGGAGTTCTCCGCGCTGCCGGCGATACTCGGCTTCGGTGGCCGCCGCCAGCTCGGTCTCCCATCGGTCGCGCAGGTCCGGATCGACATCGTCGTACCGTTGGAGCGGAGATTGGGCCGTCAATTGCTCGGATATCCGGGCTTTCAAACGGGCCAGCTCCGCCAGCAACGATCCCAACAACCGGTACCGCCCCAGCAGGCTTTGCTGGCGCGCGGCAGCCGCGCCGGCGAAGGCCCTCAGCCAATCGAGCTGCTCGGGCTGGCGCGGCCCACCCATGTCGCCCGCGAAGCTCAGCCGCAGGCAGCGCGAAATCACTGTCTCGAGCACCCGCTGCGGCTCGGTCGTCAGGAGCATCAGCACCGACTTCGCGGGCGGCTCTTCGAGCGTCTTGAGGAACGCGTTGGCCGCGCTGGGGGTCATGCGGTCCGCGGCCACGACCACGGCGACTTTGTAGAGGCCTTCGGCCGGCTTGAGATGCATCGTGTGCACCAGCTCGCGGACCTGCTCGATGCTGACCAGACGCGTCTTGGATTCGGGACGCAGCCATTGGACGTCGGCGTGAATGTCCCCGCCGATCTTGCGGCAGGCCGTGCAGGCGTCGCAGCAATCCAACGGAAGCCCATTGGCTGCCTGGCGGGGCGGAGACTGGCAGTTGAGGGTCTTGGCCAGCGTCTTCGCCACCGCCTCCAAATCCGCAAGGCGGCTGCCCGAAAAAAGATAGGCGTGTCCCAACCGCCCGCGTTCGAGGCTCCGCTGAAGCAGCGTCACCACATGCCCCTGCTCGGTGTGCTGACGGAAACTCATGACCTCATCCGTCCTTTACCCCCCGACCAGCCCGGCGAACCGCCGATACGCCTCGTCCCAAAGAGAGGCATCGCATGGGTGGACCGTCGCGGTCTCGAACGAATCCCGCACCACTTGCCGCGCCGCCTCGATCGATGGCAAGTCGCCCATCGCCAGCGCCTGCACCAGAATGTTGCCTGCCGCCGTCGCCTCGACCGGGCCAGCCACCACCGGAATCTGCAGGGCGTTGGCCGTGAACTGATTCAAAAGGGCGTTCTTGCTCCCGCCCCCAACGATGTGAAGCCGTTGCGTCTTGCGCCCGGTCAATTGGTCGACCAGGCCCAGGGTGCGGCGATAGAGCAACGCCAGGCTCTCGAGGATGCAGCGCACAAACGCGCCCGGCGTTTCTGGGACCGGCTGCCGGTGCTCCCGACAAAAGGCCGCGATCTTCGCCGGCATGTCGCCTGGGCTCAGGAATCGGTCGTCCGCTGGATTGATGAGCGTCACAAAAGCCGGCGCCTCGGCAGCCAGGCGCGTCAGGGCGGCATAATCGTAGTCCGCGCCCGCGTTCGCCCACTCGCGGCGGCATTCCTGCACCAGCCACAGGCCGATGATGTTCTTGAGGAGGCGCACGGAGCTCCCGTAGCCGATCTCGTTCGTGAAGTTCAACTCGCGGCACGCGTCGTTGATCACGGGTGTCTCGAGTTCGACTCCCATCAGCGACCACGTGCCGGAACTCAGATACGCCCAATCCGAGCCCGAGCCCGGCACCGCCGCCACCGCCGCCCCCGTGTCGTGTGAGCACGAAGCGACCACCTCGATCCCCGTCAGCCCGGTCCGGCGCGCCAAATCCGCCCGCAAAGGCCCCAGACGCGTCCCCGAGCGGACGATGGGCGGGAAGATGCCCGTCGGCAATCCAAGCCGCGCGATCAGCTTGCGAGACCAATCCTTCGCGCGCGGGTCGTAAAGCTGCGTCGTGCTGGCGAGCGATTCCTCGAACCGGGCCACGCCCGAGAGCCACTGGTTGAACCCGTCGCCAATGCCCAGAATCATCCGCGCCCGCTCGAGGCGCTCAGGCGATTCCGCCGCAAGCTGAAAAATCGTGTTGAATTGCAGGAACTGCAGTCCGGTCTCGGCGAAGATTTCCGGCCAGCTCACCTTGGCGTAGACGTTCATCACCCCGACCGGACACCGCGCATCCCGGTAATGAAACGTCGGCTCGATGATCCCGCCCGACGCGTCGTAGAGAAGATAGTCCACACCCCACGAGTCGGCGCTGATGCTGGCGATGGGCGCGCCGCGGCTCGCGGCGATCCCGAGCCCGGTCTCGAGTTCGCCGAACAGGCGGGGGATGTCCCAATGCAGGGAGTTGCCGGACGTGACCGGGCCGTTCTTGAATCGATGCAGTTCCTCGAGCGTCAGCGTCCCGTTGTCCAGCGTGCCCAGCATCAGGCGCCCGCTCTCGGCACCCAGATCGCAGGCAAGGTAATGTTTTCTCATGCGGCTCAAGACCTGCATTTGATCCTCGGCTTCCCTTCCCTTCAAGCCGGAACTCTCGTCCGATTCCCTTGCCGCACGGTTGTGCCACGGCCCAGACAATCCGATCACGCGCGGCGTTGTGCCGCTCTCCGTCACTGAGGACGCAATTGTCAACTATTTAGATGCGACCCCATTGCCCAGTCGGACGATAAAGACCTGGTTGGCCGGCTCGACGGGCGACGGGATGCGGCGGACATACGCGATGCTCGATCCGTCGGGCGAAAACACGCACGCCTCCGGACGCGGGGCCCGGTCGGGAGTCGTGGCCTCGGTCAATCGCTCGGTCCGACCGCTCCGCACTTCGGTCACGCAGACACTGCGATCCATCGCATGTGCGATCCATCGTCCGTCCGGGCTCCACGTGAAACTCGAAGCGACGGGCCATGGATTGCGCGTGACCTGGGTCGGCGAACCCCCGTTTGGCGACACGGTCCACAGTTGAACCACGCCCTCATCGTCCTTCATGAGAAACGCAATCCGGCTGCCGTCGGGCGACGCCCTCAGCCAGTGACGCGTGCCCTGCACCCCCGGATGCTTGCGCCCCGCGGTGTGGGTCAGCCGCCGCTGCGTCACGCCTTTGGGCGGAAACGGGCGGCGCGTCTCGGTCCCGGCCAGCGGACCGTCCCCCGGCGCCGTGAGGTCTTCAGGCAAATCCGCCAGAAACACCTCGCTGATGGTCTGGCCGTCAGCCGTCACCACGTGTCCCTGGAAAGCCAGGGCCCGGCGCTGGACCGATCCGTCCGGCCGCGTGTATCCGTTCGTGCCCACCCAGCCTTCCTCGAACGCCTTCTTGATGTCGTCGGAGCCCGGCTTCGGGTTCGCGACCGTCCGGGTGACGAGCACCGTGAAGTACGCGCCATCGTGGTTGCGCGGATGCAGTCTCGAAACGCGCACCGCCCGGCCAGGCGCGCAGACGCCGACATTGCGCAAGTTCACCTCCTGGTCCGGCGTTTCGACGGCGTACCGGCTCAGAATCTGGTCTTCGTAGGTGAAGCTCACCCACTCGCCCGCCGCGTCCCACACGTGCACGTGCGAACCGCCCCGCAACGCGCCGGGCGTGAAGGGAGGTGACAGGTCGCGCGCATCCAGGTTCATCGCCACGCCGGGACGGTTCACATCCACGATCACCCCCCGGCGCCGCGACATCCCGTAGGTCCAATCGGGTGTGGGGTTCTCAGGCCCCAGAATGAACACGACCTTCGGCTCGATCGGATGGAACGTGGCCACGCCGGCATGCGCCCCGTTCCGGGCCTGGTAAAGCACCTTCACCTCGCCCGTGCCGACGTTGACCATCTCGATCCGCTCGCCTTCGAACACCTCGCCCGACGCGTCCGGACGCGTGTCGTAGACAATCCACATGCCGTCGGGCGACCAGACGCCCGTGTTCGTCAGAATGCGGCCGCCGGGACCGCGCGTGACCTGTTTCTCGATTGCGTTCATGGCGATTCTCGACGAAGGCATCGGTTCGGGCTCCTCGGATTCCGTCGACGGATGGCCTCCCGCCCCGGACACGGCGATCGCACACCAACAAGCCGCCGCGGTTGCGGCCCACCGAAGCCTCGGCCGCGCCGGCGGGACGGCGGACCGTCCGCCAGCTCTTGGGTCCGTGCAAAAATCAATTCCGGAAGTAATTTTTGCACAGACCCTTGTGTCATGGAAACGCATCATCAGCCGGCCGACCACCGTTCGATTTCCTCGAGTGTTCGCCCCTTGGTCTCGGGCACCCATCTCCAAACCACCAGGACCAACACGACACAGAACATGGCGTACACGTAGAACGGAAAGCCGTGGTTGAACCGCGCCACCAACCAGGGATTCTCGTCCAGCATCGGGAAGGTCTGCGACACCACGAAATTTGCCGTCCAGAGCCAGAACGTGGCAACCGACAACGCCCGCCCGCGCAGCCGGGTGGGGAAGAGTTCGGACAACAACACCCAGGTCACGGGTCCGACGGAAAGCGCGAAGCAGGCGATGTACCCGAGCACAAAGACGAGCATCGAGACCGAGACCAGGCCGCGTTGCGCACCCAAGCCGAGCGCCAGCAGCGAGACGCCCATGCCGGCGGCCCCGGCCATCATCAGCGGTCTGCGTCCCCAGTGATCCACCCTGCCGATGGCCACCACTGTGAAGAGGAGATTCACCGCGCCGACGACAATTGTCTGCAACAAGGCGGCATCGACACCGGCCCCCAATTGCTTGAATATCTCCGGTGCGTAATAGAGGAACACGTTGATCCCGGTCACCTGCTGCAGCACGGCCAGCGCAATGCCGATCCCGAGCATCCGCCGAAGCCCCGGCTTGAGCAAGTGCGCCAACGAGGCCGACTTCTCACGCGCCGCCGTCTCGATCGAGCCGAGTTCCGCATCGACCGCCCCCGGACCGACCACCCGCGCCAGCACACGCCGCGCCTGGTCGGTTCGCCCGTTTTCCGCAAGCCACCGCGGGCTTTCCGGAACGAACAACAGCAGCGCGAGAAAGAGCGTCGCGGGCACGATTTCGGACGCGAACATCCAACGCCAGCCGCGGGCGGCATTCCACGCGGGCTCGGCGCCCTGCGCGATGAAGTAGTTCACGAAGTAGACGACCAGCATCCCGCTGATGATGGCAAACTGGTTCACCGACACCATTCGTCCGCGAATGCGCGCGGGCGAAATTTCGGCGATGTACATCGGCGACGCCATCGAGACGATGCCCACGCCCACGCCCCCCAGCACGCGATACAGGACGAACGTCGTGAACGTCTTGGGCACGGCCGTCCCCACGGCCGACACGAGAAACAGAACGCCCGCCAGCACCAGCGTCTTCTTCCGCCCCAGTCGGTCGCTGAAGACGCCGGCAAACGCGACCCCGCCCACGCAACCGAGGAGCGCGCAGGCGGCCGCCCAGCCCTTTTGCGTGGCATCGAGCTGGAAATGCTCATGCAAGAACCCGATTGCGCCTGCAATGACGGCGGTGTCGTAGCCGAACAGCAACCCGCCCAACGCCGCAACCAGGCAGACCCAAACCACGTAGGGCCCGCTGCCTGTGTGCTGGGCCGACGGCGCGGCGCTCATGCAGCGCCTGCGTCGCGCAAGGCGTTGAACAGGGCCATCACGTTGTCGATCGGCGTGTTGGCCTGAATGTTATGGACGGCATTGAACACGAAACCGCCGTCCCGATTGAAAAGATCAACTCGCTCGCGCACCTCGCGGTAGACGTCCTGCGGGGTGCCGAACGCCAATGTCTTCTGCGTGTCCACACCCCCGCCCCACAAGACAAGGTCACGTCCAAACTCCCGCTTCAGTCTCTCCGCCCCCATCTCCGCCGCGGAGCATTGCACCGGATTGAGGACATCGAAGCCCGCCTCGATGAACTCCGGGATCAACTGGTAAACCGAGCCGCAGGAGTGGATGAAGGTCTTCCAGGCCGAGCGGCGATGGATGAAATCGTTGACTTGCCGATGAAACGGTTGGAACAGATTCCGGTACGTCTCGACCGAGATGAACGGACCGCGCTGTGTGCCAAAATCCGTTCCGGTGACGAACGCAATCTGGATGCGGTCGCCCAAGAGCTCAGTCAGCGTGGCCAGATTCGCTAAAGCCACTTCGCATTGCCGCTCGAACACCTGCGTCACGTAGGCCCGGCGGGTCTTGGTCGAGATGTACCACTCCGCGACGTCCCGAATGCCGCGCGGGTGCTTGAGGAAGGGCGCCGGCACGAGCGCAATGTCGCCGAATGCCGTCCCCGGAACGCTCAGGATCGTCCCCAAGCCGCCCCGCTCGCCGCACCACCGCGCCCTGTCCCGGTAGTACGCAAGATCGTCCGCCCCCAACGGCGCGAACTCCTCGCAGTTGTCGGCCGGGTCGAGCCGGTCTTCATCGATGGGGTCCTGCCGCACGATGGTGTCGAAGAAATGCCCTCCCTCGGGCATGTGGCCGCAGGGGGGCGCGCTCGTGTCGCCTTCCGGATAGATGTGCCAGCCGCCGTCCGGCGCTGGCTTGACATTGAAGTCGCCCGAGACCTCGCACGGCGTGCCGTCGAACAGGGTGAATGGTTTCCAGTCCTTGGCCTGGGTGCCGAGAATCGACTTGCGCCCCGGCACGCCCACAACGTCGATACCCAGGACCTCCCGAAGCGCATCGTCGATCTCCCCGAGCATCTGATACGGCTCGATGACCTTGACGCGGTAGCCGGGCTCGCCCAGAAGACGCTGGCGCAACCGGTGGACAATCGAGACGTGCATTCCGGTCACCGCCGTCGAGCCGAAATCGACCGGCACTCGGTCGGGCTGGCGATGCTCGATCGCAGCCTGCAAACGCTCTCTGCTTGTCATAGCGATGAATATCTAGTCTTCCGCGAACAGATACTCGAGGTCGGTCTGGGTCAGACTGCGGGCGAATCCCTCTTCGCCCAGGACATCGGCGATCGTCTGGGCCTTGCGCTGCTGCAATTCCCAGATTTTCTCCTCGACCGTGCCGGGGGCGATCAGGCGATAGGCATTGACGGTCTGCGTTTGGCCGATGCGATGCGACCGATCGATTGCCTGGGCCTCGACGGCCGGGTTCCACCACGGATCGTACAGGATGACATAACTGGCCGTCGTCAGGTTCAGACCCGTCCCGGCCGCGCGCAGACTCAGGAGGAAGATCGACGGCTTGGCGTCGGCCTGGAACGCGCCCACGATGTCCATGCGGTTCTTCGTCTCGCCGGTCAGGACGTAGGTGGGCATCTGGCGCTCTTTGCACTCGGCCTCGATCAGTTGGAGCATCTGGACGAATTGACTGAACACCAGGACCTTCTGGCCTTCTTCGAGCAACGGCTCCATCAGCTCGAATAGGGTCTCGGTCTTGCCCGAGGGCGAATCGCTGCCGACCAGGGCGGGATGGCAGCAGATCTGCCGCAAGCGGGTCAGGGCGGCCAACACATGCATCTTGCTGCGCGCGAGCCCCTTTTCCTGAATCGTCTGCATCACCTGCTCCCGGCTCCGGCGCAACTCGGCCAGATACAGCTTGCGCTGCGAGTCGCCCAACTCGCAGTCGCGGCGCTCCTCGATGCGGTCGGGAAGATCCTTGGCCACTTGCTTCTTGAGCCGGCGCAGCAGCAGGGGACGCAGCTTCGACGACAGTTTGCGCCGCGCCAGCCGCTGCGTGAATTCGGCGTCGGGACCCGTCGGCTCGTACGTTTCGTGGAACTGGGACTGTGTGCCCAGGTAGTTGGGCTGGACGAAATCGACGATGCTCCAGAGGTCGAGCAGCCGATTCTCGAGTGGGGTCCCGGTGAGGGCAAGCCGGTGCTCGGCGCGCAGTTGCTTGACCGAGAGCGTGATCTGGGCGCCGGGATTCTTGACGAACTGCGCTTCGTCGAGAACAACCGCGCGGAACTCGAACTTCATCAGCGCCTCGAGGTCGCGCCTCAACAGCGCGTAGTTGGTCACAATGAGATCGTGCTGCGGGATTTGCTTGCGCAGGTTGTGCCGGGCCGGACCGCTTTCCAGAACCAACACCTTCAGACTTGGCGTGAACTTCTCCGCCTCGCGCCGCCAGTTGTGCAGGACCGATGCCGGGCAGATCACCAGCGCGGGTTTCGGCTTGCGGCTCTGGTCCCGAAGCCACGCCAGCCACGCCAGGGTCTGGAGCGTCTTGCCCAGCCCCATGTCGTCCGCCAGTATCCCGCCCAGCTTGATCCGCCCGAGGTGACAGAGAAAATCGAAGCCGTCCTTCTGATAGGGACGCATCTCCGCCACCACCGAGCCGGGAAGCGGGACTTTGGGAATCCCTTTGAAGTTGGCCAGTTTCCCCCGAAGCGCCTTGGCTTCGGGCTGGTCGCCGAAACGCTGCAGGCCCTCCTCGTCCATGTGGGTCACCTGCACCAGATCGACCTTCTGCGGGAGCGCGGACAACCCGTCGATGCCGATATCCGCCATCGTTTCATGGGCCTTCTGCACCGCCGAAAGGTCCAACTCGACCCAGCCGCTGTCGGGCAGCTTGACGAACCGGCTTGCGGCCGTGGCGAGCCGCTCCAGATCCGCCGCCGAAAGCCGCAGGCCTTCCTGCTCCCACGCCGCCGAGACGGCAAACCAGTCAATGCCGCTCCCCTGCACAACGATCCTCGGACGCAATTGCCGGGGCGCCAGGAACAGGCGTTGAAAGGAGGCATTGCCCAGATAGTCGGCCTCAGCGGGGCGGTCGGGCCAGGCCTGCGCAAGCGTCGCGAAAAAATTGTCGTTTGCGTCTCCGATCCATAACCCGGGCTCCGGAGTGAACCAATCCTGCCGGCGAAGCCACGCGGTGGCTGCTTCGAGCCGGGGATCGTCGAGCATCTCAGGCTTTCCGGTCAGGTTGGCCGGCGGATCCGTTCGCTGCCATTCGTGGCCATTCCATTGCCATCGGCTATTGTTCCGCTCGCTCACGGCCACCAGCCGAAGCCGGATCGTGTCTTCCGAGAGATCGAAGAGGAACTGCGGCCTGGCGCGGTGGGCCACGCAGAGCGTCTCCCAGGCCGCGCCCGAACCGCTGGCCGTCTTCCGCAAGTGGGCGATCAGGCGATGACTCAATTTCCTGACCGACACCCCGGGGCTAGCGAGCAAGGCGCAAAGCACGGAGGGCGGCGGGGGGTTGCGAAGCAGATAAATGGTCTGGTGAAAGGCCACCAGTGCGGGCCGGCCCGCAAAGAAGCAGGCCTTGTCCAGGGGCAACACTTCCTCCGTCGGCAGGCGCAACCGCTGGTGAAGGGTGGAGCCAGACTCCCCGTTGGCCAGGTGCGGAGTCAGCTCCGCCAGTTGCCCATTAAAGCTGACATTCTCCGGTTTTCCAGCCCACTCGATCCGCGGAGGGTTGCCCCAGTGCGCCAGCCACTGCAGCAACTCGACGCCGTTGAGCCGCACCGGCTCCCCATCCCGCCCGCCCTGCCGGTACGTCTCGGCCAGCCACGCAATAAAATCCCAGTCGTGTGGAGCGAACAGCTCCTGTTCATGCACGGCCCGCTTGGCCAACTCGATCAACTCGGTGAGCGTTCGCGGCTTCTCGCCGCTGCGGGGACGGAACAAGAGAAAACCGCACTCGAGGTCGTGCAAGCCAGCGTGACCCGGATGCGGGACGGGTTTGGCGAGCACACGCAGCCGCGCCCGCGGGGCGTCGAGATGAAGGGGCACCGACGGCAGCATCCAGTTCTCGAGGGCCTCGATTTCCCGGCGTTCCCTCTCCTCCTGCTCGATCTCGGCCAGGCGCCCGAAATTGGCATAGCTCGTCAGTTCCGTCGGGAGCGGACGTCCCGCCCGGAGGAAGAGAAGCGCGGTCTGTTCGAGCCGGGCCTTGCCGCGGGCGCCCAGCAGGCGCGGCCACCAGTCGTTGCCGGCAAAATCGCGCCGAGCCAGCGAGAGTTTGTCGAAGTAATCCTCGAGCAGAAGCCAGGCCCGTTGCGAGTCGGTGCAGTTGGCGAACAGATCGAGCAAGTCGGTGCGTTCAGCCACGGCGGCTTTCGAGTCCGCCAATTCCCGCCTCAGATCCGCGAATGCTCCGTAGGCGTCTTTCAGAACCGAATATTGGGCGTCGTATCTGCTTGTCTGCGCCGGGCGCGACGATGTTGGCTGCTTGGCTTTGCGCATCAGAGTCTCAATCCATCCATTCTCCTATAAGATCAGGTCCGGTTTGACAACACTTGTTTGCGCAGAAGCCCCTCGGACCCCGCGCAATCACCTCCTCGCAGACCCGCGCGCCCGTGCGTGCCCACGCAACGCCCCCCCTATTCGCCGAGGCTCAAACCGATCGGCGGTCCGGACATTCCACAACGCCGCGCGCGTGATCGGATGTCCGGGCTGTGGCAAAATCGGACCCGGAAAGGGAACCAGTGGCATTCTAATGGTCTGTGCGCCGACCGGGTGTGTAACAGGCCGGTTAGATCAAGGCGCGTCGCTTCTCGTCCGCGGCCAGGCGTGCAACCAATTCCCGGACCTTCTGGGCCTGGCTCTTGTGCGCCACCAGCGTGGCGTCGTCCGTCAGCACGAGAATCGAGTCCCGCAGCCCCACCACGGCAATCACAGTCCGGTTCTTCGTGCGGGCGTCGAACACGATGTTGCGCGCGGCGTCCACATGCACGAAATCGCCGACCGCACAGTTTCCCGCCGCGTCGGCTTTGAGATGATGGCTGAGGGCGGTCCACGAACCGAGGTCGTCCCAGGCAAACGTGCCGTCCGCCACCACGACATTCTGGGCGTGTTCCATGAGGGCGTAATCGATCGAAATCTTCCGCAGCGCGGGGTACTCGGCAGCCAGGGTCGGGGCGAGCTTGGGCGTTCCCGCCACCTTGAACCACCGGTGACAGGCCTCGGCCATGTCCGGCGCGTGTTTGCTCAGCCCCTCGACCAGAGTGACAAACGACCAGATGAACATCCCGGCGTTCCACCGGTACGCCCCGCTGTTGACGTATTCCACGGCGCGCTCGTAGGGAGGCTTCTCGACGAATTGTTCGGCCCTGTGAAAGGTCGTGCGGCAGGTCTTGGCGCCCTGCGGCGGAGGCAGTGGCGCCCCGACGCGAATGTACCCGAAACCGGTGGCAGGCTCGGTCGGCTTGATCGCGATCGTCACAATCACCCGCCCGCGCGCGGCCAGATCGAATCCGTCCCGCAGCACCTGCTCGAAAGACTTCGCCCCCGACACCACGTGGTCGGCCGGCAGCACCGCCATCACCCCCGTCGTCGAACGGGCCCCCACCAGCGCCGCCCCCAGCGTCACCGCCGCGCATGTGTCGCGTCCGCACGGTTCGGCGATGATGTTGTCCCGCGGCAGGTCCGGGAGCTGGCGACGCACGGCGGACGCCTGCGCGCGGTTGGTGATCACCAGGATGTTCTCGGTCGGGACCAGCGGACGCGCGCGGTCGACGGCGTCCTGCAACAGCGACCGGCTGCCCAGCAGGGCCAGCAGTTGTTTGGGCCGATCCTCGCGGCTGACCGGCCAGAATCGCTCGCCGCGTCCCCCGGCCATGATGATCGCATACCGGTCATTGGTCTGGCTCTGCTTCTTTTTCATCCGCGAATCCCTTCCGCCAGAGTGCGCACAAACAACGCCACCGACTCCACCAGGTCGCTCCGCCCCGCCCCGCGCGCAATCCGGTCCACCACCGCGCTTCCCACCACAACGGCATCGGCGTGCCGGGCCACCGCCTTGGCCTGCTCGGGATTCGAGATGCCAAAGCCGACGGCGATCGGCAGTGTCGTGTGCCGGCGAATCCGCGCCGTCATGTCGCCAATGGTCTCGGCGACCGTGGCCTGCATGCCGGTGACCCCTTCGCGCGAGACATAGTAGATGAACCCGCTTGCCTCCTTCGCAATCCCCGCCACGCGCTCCTCAGGCGTCGTGGGGGCGATCAGGTAGATCGCGCACAGGCCCGCCGCCCGCATCTGGTGCCCGTACCCGCCAGCCTCTTCCGGCGGCAGGTCCAGCACAAGCAAACCATCCACGCCGGCCTCCGCCGCGTCCCGGATGAACCGTTCCTGTCCGTAGCGGTGAATCAGGTTGTAGTAGATGTAGAGAACCACCGGCACGTGCGACCCCTGGCGCAACGCCTTCACCGTGGCCAGCACACCGCCAGGCGTCGTGCCGGACTCGAGCCCCCGCTGCGCGGCCAGTTGGTTCACCAGTCCGTCCGCCAGCGGATCACTGAACGGCACACCCAACTCGATCGCATCCACCCCCGCCGCGTCGAACGCCAGCGCCAGACGCCGCGTCGTGTCCAGATTCGGATCCCCGGCGCCGATGTAGACAATCAGACCCTTCCGACCCTCCTCCCGGAGGCGACCGAACCGTTGCACGAGGCGATTCACCCTGCCCAGACTGCCAAGAAGCCAACCAAACCTCAAGCGGCGAAAGCGAGAGCGGTGAAAGCGAAGAGCGGTTCTGAGCTGGGAGGGGGTGATTGAGGAGGAGGGACTTAACGAATGTGCGGAACAATCCTCCGCCCATCTGTTTTGCTGGGCCGGATGACAAAGAAGAGCTTGGTACTAACGGACCCCGCGGAGGCAGCGGTGGTCAATGAAATCGTGGTGCGCCTGGTTGGACCGGAGGAGGTCGGGCAGTGGGACCGACTGATGATCCAACACCATTATCTGAAGAGTGCGACGATGGTGGGCGAACAATTACGGTACGTGGCCGAGTACCGGGGGCAATGGATGGCGCTGATCAAGATCAGCGGCTGGAGTTTGGACATTTTTTTGCTGGACTCGAAACGGCCACTGGGGTAAATCGTGGGCGCAGTGGAACCGATCCGCGTCCAGGGCCGCACGCTCACGGGCGATGATCTGGCGTGGTTGCAGGCTCTA
>Ga0302237_1000360_pt1 | contig 43665 bp, 38 predicted proteins | sample AAG_UR_Ala_MG_FD_193530 | JGI IMG/M metagenome (GOLD analysis project Ga0302237, IMG submission 193530) | Enriched activated sludge microbial communities from anaerobic digester in WTTP, New Holstein, Wisconsin, United States - AAG_UR_Ala | ecosystem: Engineered > Bioreactor > Anaerobic >... | reverse complement strand
CAGCTCTTTCATGGCCGGGTCAGTCTTGTGCTTGGCCCAGGCCAGCGCGGCCTGGTAGACGTGCCGGGCCTGGATGTCGTGCAGGTCGGCCAGGATGAAGTTGCTCATCACGTTGTTCATGTGCGTGACGGGGCTCAGGGCGGTCTTTGAGATCTTCCAGGCCGTCAGCACCGCCCGCCAGGCCTTGAACAGCACGCCCTGGTCGCCGAGCTCGATGATCTGGCGGATGTCGTTCCACACCGGGCCCGGCACCCAGCGGCCGGCCAAGTGGCCGTAGCGGTGCACGCCGGTGCCTTGCACCTTCGAGGCAGGCACCTGCACCCACTCGTTTTGCAGGTAGCTGCGGCCCAGGCTGGTGCTGGCGCCTTCCAGCGCGATGCCGCCTGCGGGGATTTGGTCGACGTCCATCACCGACTCGTTGCGCGCCACCCAGTCCAGGTAGCGGGCCGTCTCCACGTCGCGCGTCATCTGGTTCAGCGTCACGGCCAGGGCGAACTTCACCTCCTGGACCTCGCCCATCTTCGTGCGCTCGGCCAGCGTGAAGTCACGCCACATGCCCACGGCGCCGCGCTTGTCGAAGAAACGCGCCTCCCAAGTGCCGTCGTTGCGCCAGTCGGCGTACTGCTGCGGGATAGCCTCGTCGACCGGCCAGTACAGCACCTCCATCAGCCGGCCCAGCGGCTGGCCGTTCTGGTCTTCAAACAGCTGCGGCGTGCTCTCGTCGGGTAGCCCGCGGCGCTCCAGCCGGTGGAACTTCTGGCCCTTCAGCGACGGGTCGGCCGCGTCGCCGCGGGTCTTGCGCTTCCACCAGTCGGCTGTGCCGATGCGGTCCATCGTCGCGTTCTGGCGCATGCCGCGCGACTTGAACTGGTCGCCCAGGATCGAGCGCGCACGGGCCCGCTTCACGACGGCCAGGCTCTCGTCCTGCAGGTACTTCTCGTAGCTGCGGTGCAGGTAGGCCATGCGGTTGCGGTCGCGGACCTCGGCCGAGATCAGGCCCAGGTCCACCGCCTCGTCGCTCAGGTGCTCGATGTCGAGCTTCACGCTCTCCAGCAGCAGGCGCGGCGCCTCGGGAAGCTGCGCGAACAGCGCGCGCGCCGCGGCCGCGTCCTCGGTCTTCGTGCTCATCCACAGGTAGGCGATGCGGCTCTCGGCTGGGTTCAGCACGCGCAGCTTGTCGATGATCTCGGTCGTGCGCCGCAACATCTTCTTGATGGCGATGCCGCGATCGTTGTCGGCCTCGATGTGGTCGGCGCTCAGGCCGTAGCGGTCCACCGTGCCGGCCTTGATGTACTCCCACAGGTTGCCGCCCATGCGTTGCATGGCCCGGTCGGCCAGGCCAAGGCCTGCGGTGTACGCCGCGCCGGTGTACTTGCCCACCCAGCCCAGCGGCGCGCGCACGGCGGTTTCCAGCGGGCCGGTGCTGGGCTTCAGGGTGGCGGGCCCGGCCACCGGCGTATAGAACGGCCGCCGGCCGGAGGCCAGCGCGGCCGGCAGCTCCTGCCGGGTCGGCATGATGATCCCGTTGGGCATGTCGCCCCAGTCAATGCCGGGCGTGCCGTTGGGTACGTCGACGTACCAGACCTGCATGCCATTGCCGCGCGAAGCCCAGCCGTGCGCGTCGCGCAGCTCGGCCGTGAACCATAGCGGCCCCGTCACCGTCTCGGGGCTGCCGCCGTGATACCAGCGCGTCATGCCGGGCGCCGGTGGCGGCGCTGGCGTGTAGGTACGGCCGTTGACCTCGATGGTGGTGGTGTTGGGCGCCTGGCTCAGGACCGGCAAGTCCCCGCCGTCGGCGTCCTTCAGCTTCAGGCTCTTCGCGTCGGGGGCCATGCCGCCCGTCTTGGCGATGAACTTGCGCACCGCCTCGGGCTGCAGCGTGGTGTGTGGCGTGAAACCAAGGGCCTCGTACACACCCGGCTCGAACCACCGCCCAAGCGTCGGGTCGTACACCGCGCCATCGCGCATGACGACGGCGTGCCACACGTTGCCGCTGATGCCGGTGGCGCGGCCGATCACCATGTCACCGAGGCCTGCCGCTGCGGCCTGCGCAGCGCACGGGAAGCACCAGCCTACGCGGTCCTCGATCTGCTCAAGCCCCTGGGCCCGCTCCGGCGACTTGATGCTGTCTGCGCGTGCCGCTAGGGTTTCTCGGACGGCGGCAGCGCGGCCCACCGAGTCGAGTCGTCCGTCACTCGTTGATTGAATCGGGGTTGCGGGAGTCGGAGTCCACCAGCGGTTATTCTGCCGACCTCGGTAGCCCTTTCGGACCTCGGTGCGCTGCCGCTCGGCGGCTTCTTCTGCGTCGGCCTGGCTTGCGTAGTATCCAAGGTGCATCTCCCCTGCGTTCGGCGACCGTTGGGTCACAACCCAGCCTGGGCCACTTGGCAGCTCCATTGGGCGAACCGTGATGATGCCATCGTCAGCCTCTCGGCTCAAGGCCGGCTTCGTGCGCCCCATGCCCCCGCCCAGCTCGGCCGAAACGGTGTTCACGTGGGTCTGGTCGCCCTGCACCAGGCGACGCGCGGCCATCAGCAGCGCGTGCGTCTCGGCCTCGGTCATGCGCTCCAGCCAGTTGGCCACCGAGCCCATGCCCAGCGCGCGCAGCGCCTTCTGCAGGCGGGCCATCAGGGCCTTCCAGCCCTTTGGCGGCTCGTTCAGCGCGGCGCGGTCGGCCAGCGCCTCCTCCACGGCCAGCGCGCGCACCACGGCGCCGGCCTTCTCTGGCGACATGCCAGCCATCACGTAGGCGTTGATCTGGCTCTGCCCGTAGGCGGCGTACCAGGCATTCGCCTCGGCGGCCAACTTCGGGTTGGCCATGCGCAGCAGGCCCATCTGCGTCTCGTAGCTGTCACCGATGCCCAGGTACGCGCGAATGCCCACGTGCCCGTAGGTTTCGTGGAACAGCACGGCCAGGCCGTCCTCGACACTGGCCAGCCGGTCGGCCAGCAGAAACACGCGGCCGTCGTTCATCATCAGGCCGCGGGTCGTCTCCAGCGCGCCCATCGAGCGCAGGCCTTCCTGAATGTCGGCCAGCAGGTCGCGCCACGAGGCCACGACGCGCACGCTCGGCCCGGCCACCAGGTCTTCCTGCCAGGCATTGACCACCGGCCGCACGGCGGCTTCCAGGTCGGCCACGCTCACGCCGCCCGGCACCGTCACCGCATCGGGGTTCAGCGGGCCACGGTCGGCCGTCGACAGGGCCGGCAAGTCCTTGGGCGGCAGCGGGTGCGCCTTCAGCAGCTTGTCCAGCTCCCACAGGCGCACGAAGGCGCCGCCGTTCTTGGCCCAAGAGGCCTTGTCGGCCACCTCGCGCACCCGGTCGACGCTGACGTGGCGCACGATCACGCCGCGCAGCAGCACGCCGGCGCCGTTCTTGGTGATGTGCTCGATGATCGGCAGGCCGAACTCGTTGGCCAGCTGCTCACCCACCTTCGTGCGGGCGTCCTTGTTCGCCTGGTCAGGCGGGCGCTTCTCGGGCTCCTTCTTGATGTCGCTCAAGCCATCGTCGCCCGACATCTCGGGCTGATCGTCGTCATCGGCCGGCCGCGGCTTCGTGCGCGGCGGCACGTCCATGTTCTCGATGCGGTCGAACAACTCCTCCACCGTGTCCAGGCTCGACAGGTCGAAGTGCACCGCGGTCGGCGCCTCCTGACCCTCGGCCAGCTTGTCGATGATCACGATGCGCGTGCGCACGTTCGTGCCAGCGCGGCCGAAGGTGTCGGCCGGCAGCCGGATGGTCGCCACGATGTGCGCGCCGGCGGCGTTGGGCGCCATGCGCTCGCGCTCGCCCTTGTGGTCCGACGTCTTGATCGACGCCGCCCGCAGGGAAATGTCGCGGTCGCTGCCGACGCCCGGCTTGTGCAGCCGGATGATGCCGTCGCCCAGCTGGCTCATGCCCACCACGGTGTAGGTCACGCCGCCGTCGCCGTCGAAGCGCACGCCGTCGCCCTTGTAGATCGCGCCGATCGTCGGGTGTTCGTAGGTCGGGTTGACCGGCTGCGCGCTGCTGCCGTTCATCATCTTGTCCAGCCGCGCATCCATCGCCGGCCCCTCGGGCAGCAGCGCCACGATGCGGCCGCCGACCTCCAGGTGGTCGTTGAAGGCCTTGGCCAGGTGCGGCCCGGCCAGGCTGCCGCCCTTGCCGAACGGCGGGTTCATGGCCACGCCGTCGGCCTTGTTCGTGACGTGCAAGTCCTCGAAGGGAATGTTCTTCAGGCTGCCATCGAACACCAGCGCCAGGCGCGGGGCCAGGGTCGGGCTGGGCTCCACCGCCACGCGCTTGGTGAAGTCGGGCAGCCAGCGCGCGATGGCGCCGTCGCCGGCACTGGGCTCCAGGCTCGTCTCGCCGCTGCGCAGGTCCAGCCACTGCACCATCTTCAGGCCCAGCGGCTCGGGCGTGGCAAACCAGTCCTTGCCCTCGCGCGCCTTGGTGGCGGCGGTCTTCTTCAGCTTGGCCCAGTAGAACGTCTTGGCGCGGTCCCACTCGCTCGTGACCTTGGCCAGCTCGCGATCTCGCGCCTTGCCGCCCTTGCCCTCGCCCTCGTGGCCGGGCGTCCAGTCGCCGGTTTCCTCGAAGGCCTCGACGTAGCTGGCCAGCAGCCCGCGGGCCTGCTCACCCATTGCCAGGTTCTCGGCGGTGCTGGCGCGCCGCGCGATGGTCTGCGCGAAGGCCTGCATCTCCCAGTTCGTCTGCGTGTTCAGGTAGCGCAGGATGGCGTCGCTCATCTGCCCGACGCGGTAGATGCGGCCCTCCTGCTGGATCGAGCGCGTCGGCGTCACCGGCAGGCCGAGGTTGATCAGCACGCGCTGGTGCTTGCCCGTCGTGTCGTGGCCGCTCCAGCCGGCCTCCAGCGCCGACTGCACCACCAGCACCATCGGACCCTGGTCGTCGCTGTTGAAGCGCTCCAGCGCCGCTTTGCGCTGCTTGTCGCTGCGCGTGCCGTTCAGCAGGTCGACGTCGGGCCCGAAGGCCTCCACCAGCGTCTCGATCGGCGACTTGAGCACGTTCCAGTTGCGCTCCACCAGGTCGCGGAACGGCTCTTTCCACGCCTCCAGCACAGCGGCCTCGGTCGGCGCCTGGTCGGGCTTGAAGCGCACACCGAACGGGTCGTGCGTCTGCCCCTGAATCAGGTCATGGAAGACCACGATCTTGCGGCCCAGGGCCATCTGCGCCTCGATGTATGGCACCGCAGCCTCGGCCTTCAGCGACTCCAGCAGGCGCATGCGCGTGTGGTAGTCGAAGCGCTTGGAAAGCGCGTCTCGCACGTTGTGCATGGCGCTGCGGATGGCCTGCAGCTTGCCCTCGGGCGTGTCGATGCCCTCGTTCACCGGCAGGTCGCCCAGGCTCTCGGCCGGCGTGTCGTAGAACCACTGGAAGGCCTGGTCGATGCGCAGGCCCAGGCCCGACTGCGCCGCCACGAAGCGCCGGTCGTAGTCGGGCTCGACCTCGAGCATGCGCCCGGCCAGCACGCCCTCGTTCTTCAGGCGCGTGTTGAACATGCGCTGCAGCAGCCCGCGATCGACCTTGCGCTCGTCGGGCTGCGTGAGCTTGCCGGTCCTCATGCGCCACCCGAAGTTGGTGATCATGAAGTTGCCGTAGGCGTCGGGCGAGTTGTAGTCGGTGCCCTGCGTGAAGCCCTTGTTCCAGTCGAACAGGTAGCCCTGCGCCCACTTCACCGACGTCTCGTAGGCGAACGGCGTGGCCGAGAGGAACAGCGCGCGCGTGCGGCCGGCACCCTGGCTGACGTCCAGCTTCTCCTGCTCGACCTCCATGTAGGCGCGGAAGCGCTTGACCAGGGGTTGCAGCTTGGCCTCGATGACGCGCTGGCCCACGACGTTTTTGGCCTTGACAGCCTCCTCGTACTTCTTGTTGAGGTCGGCGATCTCGGCGGCCAGGTCGGGGTAGCGCATCTCCGTGCGGGCGCGGGCCGAGTCGGGGTGCAGCGACAGCGCGCGGAAGCGGCGGGCGGCTTCGGTCGGGTCGCCCTCGGCGTTCTGGTTCAGCGCCTGCGCCTCGTCGGACACCAGCAGATCCCACTCGCGGCGGATGAGCGCGTTGTTGTCGCGCAGGTTGGCGTAGGTCGTGATGACGACGCCGTTTCCGTGGTCCTTGGTGCTGGCCAGCTTGTTGACGTTCAGGCCCAGCAGCGGGGCGAACTTCACCCACGCATCCACCACGGTCTGCGACGGGGCAAGGATCAGCACGTTCTTCTTGCCGCGCTTGACGAAGCGCTTGACCACGCCCAGGCCCACCGCAGTTTTCCCGGTCCCCGTGCCGTTGGTGAACAGCACGCCGTAGCCGTCCTCGACGGCGAAGCGCGCCTCCGCGAACAGCACATCGGCCTGCTGCAGCGGCAGCAAGATCGGCAGCGTGTTGGCGACGTTCTGCTCGTCGCCCAGGACGACGGGGATGCTCTCGGCCGCGCGCTGGCGGGCCGCGCGCTCGATTACGCCGGCGGTGTCTCGGCGAGTAGCTTCCTCAACACCCTCGTCTGTGAGACTGTCAGGTGGTGCTCGTTCACCATCAAAAGGATTGCCTCGTTCACCGACAGGACTTCCGGCAGGGCCTCGCGGAACTGCGGGTTTGTCTTCAGGAACGACTGAATCGCCGGGCGCTCCTGCAGCAGCGGGGCTGCCTGCTGGTACGCCAGGACCACGATCGACGGCACCCCCTGGGCGCGAAGCCGATCCGCCATTGCCTCCAGCTCGGCCACCAGGGGTTCGTGCTGCATTGCCATCCGGCGCTGCCACACCGGGTCGCGCGCCAGGGGGGCTATCTGGTTCCACACTCGGCTGTCGATCTGCAGCATCGTCGCTCTCCTCGGTCGGCTGGTCAGTGTAGGCGTCGATCTCGTCCTTGGACTCCACCGAAACCACATCCACTTTCGAGTCGGGCCGCTTGCCTTCCGGCGCATCGCGGTGCCGCGACGACATCGTGATGTAGGCGCCTTGCAGGTGGTCGATGGTGATGAGGTCCACCGCCTCCTTGCCCAGCGCCGGGTGCGCGGCCATCGTGTCCAGCACCCATTTGGCCGCCTGCTTGAACTTCAGGTAGCCCATGCGGAACGCGGCATCGAACAGGCGCGTCAGCACCGGCAGCAGCTTCTGCTCCTGCTCGGGCGTCATGTTCAAGCGCGCGCCCTTGGAGAGAATGTCGCCCAGGTCGCCCAGCGCCGCCAGCGCGTCGGCCTTGGCCTTCCGCATCTCCTCGGTGTCGCCTTCGCTCACCTCCAGCGGCTTGCGCTGCGGCTTCGGCTTGCGCTTTGCGGGTGGCGCAGCCTCCGGGGCAAGCTCGCGCTCGTTGGCGTAGGCCACCACTGTGCCGGGCGCGAATCCAGGCGGATCAATCTCGTACAGCGGGCCGCCGGCAGTCATGCGCACGGCCTTGATCGTCACCAGTGCGCCGGACGCGATCGGTGAGTCCGGGCCGCCGCGGTAGATCAACTTGTCGCCGATCTTGAATCTTGGGGCGGGTGGCGGTGGGGCGGCCGCAGCTTCAAGCTCGCTGGCATTGGCTGCCTGCTCGCCGAACGCCGTCTTGATGATGAATCGCGTGAACTTCGGCCCGGCGCTGGCGGCCTCCAAGATCGTAGCTTCAGAGCCCAGGCCTTTCAGCTTCACGACCTGGCCCTTGGCGAACTGAGCGTAGCCCTGCACCAAGCTGCCGTCGACGTAGTACGGCTCGCCGAAGGCGACCATACCCGCTGGAATGCCCACCGGCACCTGCGGCGGCACCTTGGCGCCCAGGTTGGTGGGCGCCAGGCCGCGCGCCAGGCGCGGCGGGTCTTGCGCCTTCAGGCCGCGGTCGGGTGCGTTGGGGTGCGGCCGGCCATCGGCGCGGCCCTCGGTGTAGCTCACGATGTCGCCGGGCACGTGCATCAGCGGCCCGGCCGCCGGGCCCGCCTTCATCTCGCGGGCGGTCGGCTCGGTCGAATGCTGCCGCGCGTCCTGCGGCTTGCCCACGCGCACCCACTCGGGGCTGCCGGAACCCTTGATGACGGGGTGGACCTTCACCGACCACCGACCACCCGGCTCGGTCGGCGCCGTGTACGACAGCACCTCGTCGTGGCCACCGCCGTAGGACTTCAACACGTTGCCGACGGTGAAGTGCTTGGCCCGCGCAGCCTCGGCCGGGCTCGGCACGTAGGCCGGCGCAGGCTCGGCCGGCGCATCGAAGATGCTCCCCTGCCCTGCCACCTCGTCGGGCGTGACCACGGCGCTCGGCGGCTCCTGGCCCAGCTCGAAGCCGTCGACCGCGGCGTCGGCGCGCTCTTTCAGCACCCGGGCGGCGCGCGCATCTTCTTCGGCCTTGTTGCGGCGGCGCGTCTCGGCGGCCGCCAGCGCGGCCAGCTTGCGCTGCTCCTCGCGCTCGACCTCGTTCAGCGCTGCCTCGCGCGCGGCGCGGGCCTTCAGGTCTTCGTCGCTGTAGGACTCCAGCAGCGGTGGTTCTTCGCTGGCCGGTGCGGCGATGGTGGGCGCGTTCGGCTGGCCGCGCAGCATGCGCACGGCGTCCAACACCTGCTGGGCGTCGCGGGTCAGCAGCAGCGTGCGCAGCATCGGCACGGTGCGGGTGGCGTCCATGCCCACCAGCTTGGCCACGGCCTTGACCTGCGCGTCCGTCAGCTTCGCAATCAGGTCGTCGGCGCGCTGGGTGCGCTCCCGCGACTCGTTCAGCGCTTGGTCTGACCCTTCGCTGGCATCCCCCGCCGCAGCCGCTCCAGGCGCAGCAGCCGCTCCCGGTCGGCCGGGTCCATCTGCGACAGCTTTTTCACGGCTCGCTTGCGCAGCTCGCTCGGCGGCTTCTTCATCGGCAATCTCCTGCTCTGTGAACAGCCCGCTGGACCGCATGCCCTCCATGCCGCCCAGGCCCGGCGCATCCCAGGCGATGTCGGCATCTTCGAGTTCGCTCATCTCGGCCAGCGAGATGTCGTTCTCGGACATGATGGCCGCGCGCTCGGCCTCGGCCTCGGCGGCGGCCTCGGGGTCCAGCGAAGCGTAGTAGTTCTGCGCCGCGTCGTCGGCTTCCTGCTCGTAGCGGGCGCGCTGCTCGTCCTGCTCCCGATAGTAAGCCTCGCGCTCGGCGTCGTTGTACGCCTGCGCATCGTCCTCGACCTCGCTGATCGTCTTCGGCTCCTCGCGGTTCAGCGCGGCCGTGATCATCGCGCGGGCGCGCTCGTCGGCATCCTTGTAGTCGCGCTCGGTGGCGCCGGGCTCCAGGTGGCCGCCCTCCTCCATCCACCAGGCGATCTCGTCGGTGCTCATCCCGCCCTCGCGGAACAGGCCCTTGTTGCCCTTCCCGCCGCTCGGGTTGAACCAGGTGATGCGCTTGCGGCCGTTCTTGTCCTTCAGGCCGATCTCGCGGCGCATGCTCAGGTCGTGCAGCAGCTCGATGGAGATGCCGCCGGCCGCGTTGATGCCGGCCAGCAGCGTCGAGCCGTTCACCGTCTTCGGGAACGTGCTGATGCGCTTGGCCTTCTGCTTGGCACGCTCGCGCACGCCGCTGAAGCCGACGATGTTGGTCGTGTCGACGCCCGGGTGCGCCCGGGTGTCCAGGTTCAGCACGCGCGAAGCGAAGTCCTCGTCGCGGTTCAGCGCGTCGGGCTTGAACCGCTTGTGGCCCACGGCCTGCATGTAGCGGCGCGGCGCCAGGCCCATCAGCGACGTGCGCACGTTGCGCATCTGCCTGGCCAGGTCGCGGGCATCGGGCGGCGCGTTGCCGTCGACCTCGGTTTCGCTGGCAAAGCCCAGCGCGGCCAACTGCTGGCCCAGCTCGTTCAGGCGCGTCGCGGCCGCTTCGAGGATCGGCCGCGGCAGCGTGGCGGATGCCTTGTCGGATGCCGCAACGGTGTCGGCCGTTTCCTTGGGGTAGGTTGCCTCGGGGCGCTTGCCGTCGACCGTGGCCATGCGCGCCATCTCGCGGCGCGCGACGCTCTCGCGGAAGGCGATCGTCTCCTCGCTCAGGCGCCCGCCCTTGGCGTCCATCGTCACGCCGGCGCGGATGGCGTCGGCCATGCCCTGCGCGCCGGCGGCCTCCAGCTCGGCCAGCATCTTCTCGATGCGCGATGCGAACTCGGTGGTGGTCCAGGCCGCGGGTGGCTCTGCGGCCGGCGCGGCCGGCGCTGCTGCAGGCTTCTTCGTGCCCAGCACCTCGGCCAGGTCGTTCAGCGCAGCCTCGGCCTCCTGCTCAAGCTGCGACTTGGGCGCAACAGCAGGCGCAACCCCTTGCGGCGCAACCCCTTGCGCAACAGCAGGCATCGCGGTGGTCGGCTTGCTCATCGCATCCAGGTCGGGCGCCACGCGGGCCTGGAAGGCGGCGCGGTGGGCGTCGCCGAACTCGCTGGCGTACTCGCCCAGCGTGCCCTCGATCTCCATGATCCGGCCGGCAATGTCGCCCTCGGCCTCCTTGCGGCGCTCGGGCGTGAAGGCGGCGCCCGTGTCGGGGTCGATGTCGCGGTCCAGGCCCTCGCGCAGCGTGCGCGCCACCTGCAGGTCGATGGCGATGTCGCCGGCGAACTGGTCGTGCGTGGACTTGACGGCACCCGCCAGGTACTCGCCGTCCAGGCCGCTGAAGGCCGAGTTCTTGCCGCCCAGCGGCTTCGGATAGGTCGTCTCGAAGTCGGGCGTGTCGCTCAGTGCACCGTTGGGATGGCCTGCATCTCCCACAGGGCCAGGCGCTCCGCTGCCGGGAACAGGTGCGGGGGCAGCACCGCCCACTCGCCCGTTCCCGTCAGGCAGTGATCCCAGATTTCCGCCGCTTCCGCCAGCGACAGGCACCCCTGCTGCAGGGGTTCCAGCAGCCACGGGGGCAGGCGCTGCCATGTCAGGCTGCTCACGCTTCGTCTCCTTGAAAGCGACCGAGAAGGGGATCTTGTGGTCGCCACCCTTGACCCAGCCCTTGAAGGCCGGCATGTCCATGCCGGTCAGGTAGCCCAGGCCCTGCCAGTCGGGAGCGTAGTTCGCGCGGTAGGCGGCCTCGGCCTCGTCGGGCGTGGCGAAGCCCAGCATCACCTTGTGCTCGTCGAACTTGCCGGTCTTCGGGTCGCGCTGGTCGATGACGAACACCGGGCCGCTGTAGTCGTCGGCCGTGCCGGGCCTGATGAAGGTGTCGACGTGATCGCCGTCGGCGCCCTCGGTGCCACGGATGTAGCCGTAGTGCGACTGCAGCGTGTTGGCCCACTCGTTGCCGTCGGGGTCCACGCCGCGACGTACCGAGCCCTGCGGGTTCTCGATGCTGATGTCGAGGCCGCCGAGCTTGATGTGGCCCTTGGCGTAGTTGCCGGCCTCTTTCTGGCCTTCGGTCGGCTCGGGCCGGTCGTTGGTCGGGCTGGTGGCGGCGCCGTGCGCGGCCTCGTCCAGCGGCGTGCCCAGCAGGTCGTCGGCGCTCAGCGGGGCGTCGGCGGGTGCAGAAGCCCCTGCATTCACTGCCGGTTGTGCCGTGTTGTCGGCTGCAGCCGTTGCGGGCGGCGGGATCAACAAGCCGTCGCTTGATGCGCCGCCGATCAAGCCACGGGTGGCCCATTTGTCGAGGGCTGCCCGCTTCGCATTTTCGGCGGCATCAGCCGCCTCGCCGGCGCGTTGAAGGTCGCCTCCACGCGGCCCCCCCACAACGCCCTTGGCCGCCGTCACGCCGGCCTGCACCGCACCCGTCACCAGCGCGGTCGTGATGGCGGTGTCGCGCACCCCCTCCAGGTAGCCGCGCAGCGTGATGTCCTGGTCCAGGCCCAGCTTCGTGCCGTCCAGCAGGTACTGGCCTGCAAACGTCAGCTGCTCGCCGGCATGCTCGCCGGCCTGCCAGCGCAGGATGTTGCCGCCGGTCTTGTTCACCAGGCCGCGCTTTTCCAGCGCCTGGATGTAGCGCTCCACCTTGGCCGGCAACTCCGCGATGTCGACGTCGGCGTTCTTGGCCTTGAAGGCACGAATGGCCATCGGCACCAGGCCGATCGCCTCGCCCAGCGCCTCGAAGCCCGTCATCAGGCCGGCGTAGGCCGCGCTGACACCGGGCGAGCCACCGGCTTCGCGCCTGGCCACGTAGGACTGGCCGAACACCGGCGCCACGGCCAGCGTCACGCCCACCACGGGGTTGCCGCTGGCGATACCGGCAACCAGGCCCGGCAGCATCTGGCCCAGGCTGTTGGCCGCAACGACCCCCAGGCTCTCCATGTGGTTGGCCGCACCACCCAGCGCGCCAGAGGGAATGATCCCCTGGCCCATTGCGCGGCCACGCATGGCGGTCAGCTCGTCTGCGGCCTGCGCACGCACCGCGGCGCCCTGGCCGACCTTCTCGTAGACCTTGGCCGCCTCGTCATCGCCAGCGGCCCGCAGCGCGGCCGACATGACGCCGGCCGTGGCGCCCAGCAGGCCCTCCTGCGCGGCGTACAGGCCGCGCGCACCGATGCTGCGCTTGGCCATCTCGGCGCCGGTGGCGGCGTTCGCGGCTTCTTCCTCGCCGGTCAGCAGGCTCGGCGCACCGGTGCGGGCCTGCGCCGGCGGCACCGTCAGCCCACCCTGGCCGGCCTGCACCTGGCCGACGCCCTGCGCCACGTCGCCGCGCATGCCGCCCTGGATCAGCGTGCTGGCGCGGGCCTCGGCGGATGCGTCGGGCCCGGTGACGCCGGTGGTCGCGGCGCCCTTGTCGTCCAGGTTGATCTGCCGGTTCGCCTCGGTCAGCGCCGACAGCATCCAGTTCGGCAGGTCACGCCGGCCCAGCTGCGCCTCGCGCGCGTTGCGCAGCATGGCGGCCATCTGCTTCTTCAGCCTGGCGAAGGCCTCGGCATTCAGCGGTGCACCGCGCTGGTCGATCAGCGGCTCAGGCGGCAGCGCGTGGGGCGACGGCCGGCCCAGCACACTGTCGTCCTGCTGGTCGCCGGCCCGGACCTTGGCCTCCTGCGCCGGCGTGCGCTCCCACGGCATCGCCGCCGGCTTCGGGCGTTCGCGCTTCGGGGGCGGCTCGGCCTTCTTCGACAGGGCATCGCTGGCCGCACCCAGCGCCTTGTCGAGCATCGTGGGCTCCGGCGGTGGGGGCGGCGCGGCGGGCGGCCCGAAGTAGTCGTCGGGGTTCAGGCTGCGGCGCGGCTTGGCCGGCGCCTCGCCCTGCGTGGGCGTGCCGAAGTAGGCGTCGGGGTCGACTTTGCTCATTTCTTGGTCGCCGGGCGGCGCTTCTTCCACTCGTCGATGGCCTGTTGAATCGCGTCACCCGGCTCCATGTCCTGCTTGTCGATCAGGGCCTTGGCGTAGCGCGACACCTTCAGCGTGTCCTCGTTGGAGATGCGGCCACCGCTGCCCATCAGCGTGTTGGCCTGCTCGCCCATCACGCGGGTCACTTCGTTGTGAACGGCCTTCGTGTCTTTGATCTTGTCGGCAGCGCCGGTTTTCTCGGGCTTGTCAGGCTTGGCGCCGGCCAGCGTGCGATCCAGCGCCGCCTTGTTGTCTTCCCTCTGCAGCGTGCGGCGGTTGCCGAAGCGGACGTTTTCAAGGGCGATCTCCTGCGTGCCCTTGATGCCTTCGAGTTCGACGTCCTGCTTGCCTCGCGCGCCCAGCGTCTTGCGCTCCTCGTCGCCCTTCGTGCGCTCGACATCGACCTTGGCGTCCCGGTCCAGCTGCGCCTTCAGGCGAAGAAAGTTTTCCTCGATCTCGCGCTCGGCGGTCTTTGCCGGGTCCACCAGCGAGAGCTTTATGGCTTTCACCACCTGCTCGGGATTGACCTCGCGCTCGGTGTCGTCAGAGAGCTTGACCTTGTACGAAAGCGGCGTGGCCTCGCGGCCGATCGACGCCAGCGAAGGCATGCCACCCACGCGCTCGATGCCGACAATCTCCTTGCCGTCGAACATTGTTGGGTAGGTCGTCTGAATCAACTTCCCGAAGTCGCCGTCGGCCTCGTAGGCCTGCAGGGCATTGCCGCGCACGCGCAGGCGGTGCGGCTGCACGGCGATTTCGTTCTGCACGTAGGCGTTCCAGTCGCCGCCCTTGGCCAGCGCCATGCTGCGGGCCTCGAAGGCCTTGAGCATGGTCTTGTCGCTGGGCTTGTACTCACCCTTCGCGCCGGCCAGCGCCCGCTCGGCTTTCGATGCCTCGATGACGCCGGTGGCGGCCTGGTTGGCGCCGTCGATGATGGCCCGCTGCGCCTTCTGGCGCTCCATCTCGTCTTGCTGCTGGCGCCACTCCACGCCCTGCTGGTAGTTGCGCACCGCGCCGGATAGGTTCAAGCCCGCCATGCTGGCCTCACTTCTTCATGCCGTAGGCCATTGCCCCGGCGCCAGCCAAATCACCGATCATGGCCATCTGGTTCTGGTAGGTTGCGCTTTCCGCGCCGAACAGGCCCAGCGCAGCGTTTGCACTGCTGCTGTTTGCATTGACGGCGCCGGAGTACAGGCTTGCAGCGCCTGCCGCAGGTGCGGCGGTGGCCGACACCAGGCTGGAGTACCCGCTCTGCACCGCAGCGCCCTGGGTCGTGGCCAGCCCGGCCGCTGCCAGGCCGGTGCTGGTCTGGTTGCGGCCGAAGCGCGCGGCGTTGTCCAGGTAGCCCAGCGCGCGGGATTCCTGGGCCTGGCGCGCACCCGATGCCGCACCCGCAACACCCTTGGCCTCGATCAGCCGGCCGGAGCGCTCCAGCGCGGCCATCTTCTCGGGGCTCACGCCGGCAGCAGCCAGCGTGCGCTGGTTCTCGGTGCGGGCGCGGTCGTACTGCGTCGTGGCCTCACTGGCGGCGCGCTGGCCCTCCTGCTCCACGCGCGAAGCGCTGCTCAGGTCTTGCGTGCGCTGCGCCAGGTCTTGCTCGATCGGGCGCCAGGTCGACGTGTAGCTGGCCCAGGCATCGTCGGCGCGCTCGCGGCTCTGCTGCTGGTCCAGCAGCGAGCCTTCCAGCTGCTGCGTCAGCATCGGCCGGTACTCGTTGAACAGCTCGCGCTGATCGGCGTACTGCTCCTCGGCAAGGTCGGCGTAGCGGCCGGCAATTTCGGCGTTTTCTCGCGCAGCTTGACCCACGGCCGGATCGGCCTCGGGTGCGTCGGCCGTCAACAGCCCACCAACAATGGCGCCGCCAGCAACATATCCAAATGGCATCTCATTCCTCCTTGCGCCGAATGCAGGCAATCAGAGTAATTCGCTCGTGTGGCGTTGGGTTGGTGACCCAATGCGTGAACGAGTTATCAAACCAAAACACATCGCCCGGCTTTGTTTCAAGCGATTCGCCATCAAACTGAAACGCTTGGCCTGGCGCGCTTTCCACTTGCACGGCAAACTTTTCGTAATACCCGGCATGCCACCCATAATCTATGTGCGGCCGACACTCTCGACCTGCAGGGATTCTGGTAATCAATACACCGCCGAGTCGCTTTCCCTCAACTCGGGCCAGCACTTCTTGCACAATCGGCCGCACCGGCAAAACGTCTGCGCACGGATACCATACGGATGCGTGCTCTCCATTGGTCAGCGGCGCCGCCGGGTCCGAATATCTGACCCAAATGTCAGACAGGCCGTGATGCGGGGAGTCTTGCTCTTTGGTGCGCAGAGTAATTTGATCCCAGAGCTGCGGATTGGCCTTTAACGCTTGCCGAATGCCAGTCACATCAATACTGAATGGGAGCAAGGAAATGCGCTTCATGGCGTCAGCTCTTGCGCTACTTGTTTCATGTCTGCGCTGTTGCTGCCATCCAGAATCAGCTGAGAGTCGATGTCTTTTTGTTCAAGCCCTGTCGTGTCGTGCACGCACAGCCATAGCGCATCGGTTTCGGCGCGAATGCCGTGATGCTCTCCAGCGCGAATCAGCAGGCCGCACGGCCCGACGTGTCGCGTTGCCACACTCCCGACAAGCAGGGTGACAGTGCCGCGAACCAGCACCGAAACGTGGTCGCTGTTGTGCTTGTGCTGGACCACCACGTCGCCCCGCTTCAGCGGCAAGGCCTTGATGTAGTGGCCCACGCCGAAGTGATGAGTCAGCGTTTCTAGTTCAACCGTGCGTCCGGTCAGCGCTGCCGTTTCCATGATGTTCTCCGATCAATGAAAGGCTACGGGCAGTGCGCGAGCACTTCGGACATGGGCGGTCAAGCGCTCACCGCCTTGAGCACCGCGAAGTTCAGCACCAGGGCCTCGCTCAGGCTGCCGCCGGAGTGGTTGCGCACGCTGATGCGGCAGGAGCCGGCCGCGGTCGCGTCCACCGTCACCGAGTAGGCCCCCGCGGTGGCACCGCTGGCGATGCTCACGCGCACCACGTCGGTGGCCGCGATCAGCGAGTTGGTCAACGTGAACGACACCGATGTGCTGGTTGCCAGCGCGGCGTTGTTCATCGTGATCTGGCCGCAGGGCTTGTTGAGCACAACGGGCGTGGATTTGCTCGTGGTCTGCGTCACGGTGCCGCCAGCGCCCGTGCCGTAGCCCAGCGCGTCCAGCGGGTCGATGGCGCGCAGGGCGCCGACCGTGCCGCGGCCGCGCCACGACACCGAGCCGTCGGCCTTGGCCTCGAAGCACTTGAGCGTGTAGGTCGCGTTGCCGGCCTGCTTGCTGATGACCTGGAAGCCGTCGCCCACGTCGTTGGAGCGCAGGCCCACCGTGAAGTGTGCCGAGCCCGCGCCCTCGAAAAGCACACCGTTGGTCGAGCCGCCAATCAGCCCGTCGATGTCCGTGTCTGTCGCAGTCCAGGCGCGCACCGCGCCGGTGGCCAGGGCCGCGGTGTTCACGTCCACACTGTCGGCCGCCAGGGCGCCGTCCACCGTCACCGTGCCTGCGGCCGAGATCGTGAGCCGCGCGACGTTGTTCGTGATGAGCGACAGCGGGTGGTTGCTGTGCGTGCCCAGGAACTCGGTGCCGCTCGCCTTGTAGCCGTACAGGCTGTTGATCGTGCCGTCGCTCAGCTGCAGCTTGGCGGTGCTGATGATGTCGGTCGTGCGGCCGATCAGCAGGTTGCCGCTGGCGTTGAAGCGCGCCAGCTCAGTGACGCCGCTGGCCGCGCCGCTGGCCTTGGTCGCCTCGGCGCGGATGGCCACGTAGCCGGCCGGGTTCAGGCCGATCTGTGCCGCCCCCGTCGCGCCCCCGATGCCGTAGCTCACCCACAGCGTGCCGGCGCCGCGGTAGCCGTTGGACGTCACCGTGATCTCGTTGCTGCCTTCGGTGGCAAGCTGGCCGGAGCCGACCAGGCCGAAGAAGCTGGTTGTGCCGCCCCAGTGGTCTGCCGGCCGGCCGACATGCGCGCCACCATTCACGGCCAGCGTCGCGGTCTGGGTGCCCGTGTTGATGGCCAGGCCGGTGCTGCTCAGGCGCATGCGCTCGGCGCCGCCCGTGGACCAGCCCACTACGTTGGAGCTGATGCGGTAGAAGCCGCTGTCGACGTCGCTCACGAAGCTCACGCCGGGCGCCGCAGCGGAGCCATCCGCGAAGCGTCCAGCGCCAGCGCCCGTCACCACGGCGCCGAAGTCCGCGACGAGCTGGTTGGCCGCGACGGCCAGGCTCTGCGTCATCCCTTGCGTGGGAATGATCTTGTAGACCCCGCCCGACACCACCGTGCTGCCAGCGTAGTTCTCGGCCAGCGTGATCGACGTGTCGGAGTTGACCGACAGGATCTCGTAGGTGAACTTGTCCGGTCCGATGAAGCCGTGCCCGGCCCGCGCGTTCGCCACCCAAGCCGTGCCGGTGCCGACGACGGCTGCGCTGCCGCTGGTGACGGCCGCGGACCCTGCTCTGTACCACGCCATGCTGTGCTCCTATCGAAGATCGAACGGCACATGCCGCCGCGCACGCTCGGCCTCGAAGGCCTGCTTGCAGTGGTCGGGCTGCCAGAAGAAGATCATGTTGATGACGTTGCGGGTGACAAACCACCCGTGCGCCTTGGTCTGCATGCGGTGGGCCCGGCTGCTCAGGCTTTCGTCGGGGTAGCCGGCCAGCAAAGCGTTCACCCCTTGGGTGATGCAAATGCCGACACCCCAGAAGTAGCGTCTCAGTCCCATGTCACTGCCTCCACGTCCTCGACGGTTTCCGCGCTGTAGATGGCCTCGTAGAGTTCGATCCCCTGGTCGTGCAGCGCCTGCACCTGTGCGCCCATCTCCAGCGCTGCCTGTTCCAGTTCCGCCAGGGTCAGGGTCACGCGCGTGTTGTCGGCCAGGGTGTAGTTCGCCTGCGCCGGCAGAGCCCGCGCGGCAGCAATCTGCACCAGCGCGATGACCTTGCTCAGGTTGTTCTGGTCCTCGGGGGTGGCGTCGAACATGCCAACGCTGGTCATCTTTGGCTCTGCGATCTCGATGTCGCGCAGCACCTTGATCTCGGCCCACCGGCGGGCTTGCGCTGCCTCCAGCGCGGTGCCGCTGGCGACGGCCGCCACTGTGCCACCGCTCCAGGGCCCGGCCGTGGCCACCAGCGCCGCCTCGGCCGCCGCGAAGATGCCGGCCTGCGGCGTCAGCGGCACGTCGGGCACCGCCTCGCTGCGGTACGGGTCCGCGCCAGCATCGTGCTGCGCCTGGTTGACCCAGGAGTTCACGGTCACGATGCACTTGGCGCCCATCGGCGTGTCGGTCCAGGCCACGCGCACGGCGCGGTGGTAGGCCAGCACAACGCCGTCGGCCAGGGTGATGGTCTTGGTGATCGGCATGGGTTACAGCGACGTGGCGCTGCCTGCGATGGTTACGGTGTCGAAGGTCGTCACGGCACCGCTGCTGATGCGGCGCATCTGCACCTCGACCGCAACGCTGCTGTCCCGCTCGCCGGCCACGCTGCACGACACCGTGATGGCGTAGCTGCGCTGGGCCGTCAGCGGCTGCCAGTCGGTCGCGCCGTTGCTGGTGGTCGTGGTGCCGGCGCCGATGGCTGTGGTGCTGATCGAGCCCGGGATGAACTTGATTTCCCACTGCACGCCGGCGTCGGTGTTGGTCGGTGAGGCCCAATCGCCGGTGGCGGGGGTGCCAGACAGGGCGTGCGACGTTGACCCGGCGCTGGTCACGGCCCAGGTGCCGTCCCGCTTGAAAGTGAGCGTGAGCGTGGCAGTCGATGGCTTGGCCGTGGCGGTCGCTGTGCTGGCGTAGCTGGTGAGCGTGGACGAGGCCAGGTTGATCGTGGTGGCCGACGTCGCGGTGGCCATCCGGCTCAGCGTCATTGCGGAGCCGGCCAGCACCTCGACCTCGACGCTGCTGGTTTCGGTGGCCAGCTGCAACTGCACGTTGCCGGCGACTCCCGCCGTGTTGATCAGTGCCTCGAAAGTCAGCAGGTTTCGGCCGCCGGTGTTGCGCGTCGACAGGAACGTCACGCCGCTGTCCGTCGGGATGTCCAGGGTCCGGGTCTGCCCGACACCGCCGGAATCGCTCTCGGTGTGGAACATCGCCGCACCCGTCGCACCGGCGGGGGCCGTCAGGTGCAGTTTCAGGCCGGTGGCGCTGGCCGCCGATCTCGTCACCAGCGTGCCGCGTACGATGTAGGTCGAAGACGCCAGCAGCGCGAAGGCCATGCCGTCGATGTTCGACAGCGTGGCGCTGCTCGTGGCCGCGTCGGCGTGCCGCCGGACGTGGGCCACCTCCGATGCCAGCGCGCTGATGACGACACTCTGGTCGTCGGCACTCACCGCGGTGTCGATGCCAGGCCCGGCCGTCAGGTTGCGCAGGCGGCGGGTGTTATCGGTCGTGATGGGCGCCAGGATGCTCGCGCCGTCGGCCGACTCGATGATGTCGCTGGCCGTCACCCATGGCGGGCTGTCGGCGTCGGCGTCCAGCACGATGGTGGTGCCGTCGCTCTTGTAGATCGTCAGGCCGAAGGCGTTGATCTGGCTGGCGCTGATCTGCCCCTGAATGTCGGCGGCCTGGGCGTAGATGGTGCCGCGCACGATGACGCCGCTGAACTCGGCCGTGCCGTTGCCGTTGATGCGCCAGCCGGCGCTGCCCGCCACGTAGCCGGTGCTCTGGATGTACTCGCCCACGCTGATCGAGCCGGCCGTCAACTTGGCCACGCTCACGCTGGCCACCTTCTGGTCGTCGACCGACAGGTTGGCGAGCTGCGCGTTCTGGATCGTCGCGTTCAGCACGTAGGCCGCGTCGATATAGACCCCGGCCGGCACGCTCACGCCGTTGATCGTGGTGGGCGTGGTCAGCACCGCGAAAGGCACGCGGCTGGCGATCTGCCAGCGCACCGAGCCGTCCGTCACCATGCTGCCGATGGCCCCCGCGATGGACGGCGCGCTGCTGCCCGACGTGCCGGCCTGCTTGCACACCAGCAGCTTGTCGTCCACGCCGCTGATGCCCCGGATGGCGTTCAGCGCGTAGGCCGTGGTCCCGGCCCAGGCCGTCACCGCGCTGGCCGGCGTCGCCACCGCGAACTTGTCCACGCTCACGATGAACAGGCTGGTGGGCGTGCCGCCGCTGCTCAGGCTGGACGTGAGCCCGTACCCCGACAGGTAGCCGTTCAGGTCGATCTTGACCGTGTACTGCGCGAACAGGGCGCCGGTTTCGCTGGCGCGCGTGGTGGCCTCGGTCTGCAGCGCCGCGTAGGTGGCGTTGTTGCCGATGGTCGGGCTGTCGACCTTCGTGAACAGCGTATCGACCCGGCTCGCGGTCGCCACCACGCCGTCGGTGCCGTCGTTCACCAGGGTTTCAACGATGTCCAGCGCCGCCGCGGTGGCCGCCACGCCGGTGACGCCGTTGTTGACCGTGGACTCCAGCGCGGTGGCCCGGCTGGCGAGGGCGCTGTTGCCGCTTCCGGCCGCCGTGGTTACTGTCTCCAGCGCCGTGGCCCGCGCCAGCAGGCCCGTGCTGGGCGTGTCGACCGATGCCTCCAGCAGGGTGGTGCGGTTGGCCACAGCCGTCAGGTCGTTGCCGATGTCCACCGTGGTGGCCTCCAGCGCGGTCGCGCGGGCCAGAAGGCCGGTGCCCGGCGTGTCGACGCTGGCCTCCAGGCCTTCCAGGCGCGTGACCTGCGCGCCGTCTGCGCTCACCCGGGCGGCGCGCTCCTCGTACAGCAGGCCGGTCGTGATGGCGTCCACGTCCGTGCCGGCGTAGTCGCCCCGAAGCTGCGCCGCCAGCGTGGTGCGCTCCAGGGCCTCGGCCTCGTCGGCCTCGGCGCGCACAGTGCGCTCCACCTCCAGCGCAGCGGCAGCCGCGGCCTGGTCGCTCAACGTCGCCGCCGTCAGCGTGAGGATGCTCTGCGCCAGCGACTCCTCGGCCGTCTGCCTGGTCGTGCTTTCCTCGACGATGGCCGCGCCGCGGTCCTGCGCCTCGATCAGCAGCTCGGCCGCGCGCTGCGCGTTGGCATCGTGCGCCGCCAGCGTGGCCGCCAGCGCCGCCTCGGCGGCCTCGTCCTGCCCGGTCAGGATGGACCCGATGGGGGTCTGCAGGTCGACGTACAGCTGCTCGGCGGTGATCTCTCCGGCCAGCACCTGCAGCAGCGAAGCCACGTCCTGCCCGGTGGTGGCCTGCACGCCGTGCGTGCCGCCGGCCTGCGTGCCTTCCACGCCGTCGCGGGTCTTGAACTTGATCCAGATGCACCACGTCGTGTTCGGGTTTGACGGGTGCGCCAGGATGTTCGTGGCCTCGGCCGCGGTGTTGATCAGCTTCGTACGCACGTCGCCGAAAGTGGGCTGGGCATCACCCGGCAGCCAGATCGCGCCGTACACCAGCGTCAGGTCATTGCCGCGGCCCTGCGTGTAGACCGGCGCATCCCACTCGATGAGGATGTTGCTGATCAGCCCCGTCACCGCCAGGCCCGTGGGCGTGGGTGGCGGGGTCAGGTCGGGTGCCGTCACGCCCACGCCGGGGTCGCCCTGCGGGCCCGGGTCGCCCTTGGGCCCGGGGATGCTGCCTACTCCGCGCGTGAAACGGCCGTCGCTCGTGCGCAGCAGCAGTCCCGCGTCGATCAGCTCGCCGCGCGTGGTGAACTTGTCGGTGGGGTTGCCCACCAGCGTCGCGTTGGGCTCGCGGGTCTGCACCCACAGGCGCACGTCTTGCAGCCAGGCCTTCAGCCAGGCCAGCGGCCCGGCCGGCACGTCGCCCGGTGGGCGGATGTCGGGGAGTTGAGCCATCAGATGATGTCGCCCACGTCTTCGGCGATCAGCAGCGCCTGCACCGGTGCGGTCGTCGTGATCTCGGCCTGGAAGTCCTGCGCCAAGTACCCAGCCGGCAGCGCGAACGGCTGGCCGCTGGTCACGGTGCGGTTGAACACTTCCGTCCAGACGTAGGTGCCACCGCTTTGCAGCAGCAGCGCGTACAGCCGCACCACCACCGAGATCGGCAGGTCCGACACCACCATGCCGTAGCCCGGGTTGGTGGGCTGCGGGTGGCGCTTCACGCCGGTCTTGAAGGTGCAGGACTGCGCCGCGCCGCCGTTCCAGCGCTTGATGGTGTTGCCGGTGTCCTGCAGGTACAGCCGGTCGGAGATCGGGTCGTAGAAGACGCCGCGCGCACCCTGCGTCAGGAAGATGATCCCGGTCGGGTTGAGCAGGTCGATCATGAACGCCTTGCTCGTGCCGTCGTTGTAGGCCCCGTAGTAGTAGCGCTCGATGCGTGAGCCGATGATCGTGCTTGGCACCAGCGCCTGCCATTGCTCGGGCGACAAGATGCCCTCGGTGACGATGCGCGGGCCCTGGTCGCCGATGAAGCACAGGCCGTCAGGCGAGGCCCAGGCCACGCCGAAGCCCACGCTCACCACCGAGCGCTTGCTCACGCAGGCCTGGTTGAAGGGCACCGGGTCTTGGCTCAGGGAGTCGGGCGACGAGCCGGTGATGACGATGGGCGCCGAGGTGGTCAGCAGCACCCACGACTGGCGCCACTTGCCGGTGCCCACGATGTCGTCGTACACCGAATCCTGGTACTCCACCGGCCAGGCCCAGGGCTTGTACGGCACGCACACCGCGAAGCTCTTGCCGGTGAAGCCGCCGATCATCCCGTTCCACAGGCCGATCAGGCCCTTCAGGCCCACGGGCGGCTCCAGCCAGGCCGGGTAGGCGATGTCGCCACCGGACTGCAGCACCGCGCCGCGCGCCAGGTTGTCGGTGGCCGTGGTCGAGGCGGATGCTTGCTCCACCACCAGCAGGAAGTCGCCGCCGTCGGTCGAGCAGTAGATGCGCCGGCGGTTGATGCCGTGCGTGCCACCAGGGGCCGCGGCCAGGCCGGTCAGGTTCATGGTCGACCCGCCGGCCACCGACACCGATCTCGAAATGCCCGGCGCGCTCTCGCGGTTCACGTCGTTGTAGAACGTGTCGACGTACACCCGGCTCTCGGTAGCGCCAGCGCCGGCCACCAGCACGGTGGGCAGCGCCATCTGCACGCTCGGCGCGGGGATCCCCAGCGAGCGCGTGGCCGCCGGGCCTGGTGCTGCGGGCAGGCCGATTGCGTTGTTGGTCAGCTTCGGTGCGCCGTCGCCGGTGAAGTAGATCTCCTCGGTCGAGTCGTTGCCGATCAGTGACCGCACCACGTCCACATCCACCGTCCACTGAATCCAGGCGCTGGTGTCGCTGACCGTGGCGCGGTTCATGCGGTACGCGCTGATCAGCGGCGTTGCGCCGCCCGTCGTCACCACGGTGTTGGCCGCGTTCCAGGCGCGCAAGTCGCCATAGCCCAGGCGCAGGTTCGATGCCATCACGCCCAGGCCGTCGGGCAGCAGCTTCGGGTTGAGCATCAGGTTGGCCCCGATGAACTTCGACCATGCAGCCACCAGCATCAGATCACCTGCTTTCGGGTGCGCAGGCGGTTGCGCCGCACCGGCCCGGCCGCAGCGCCGTCGTCGAGCGCGCGGCGCTGGTACTCGGCCTCGCACGCGCGGGCGCCCGCCGGGTCGGACCACGGCTTGCCCTGCATGTACTTCAGCCGCGACAGCGCCAGGTGCTTGATCGTCTCCAGGTGCTCGTGGAACTTCGCATCCTCGATGCCCGCCGCGGCCTCGGTCGGCGTGTAGGCCACCTGCGCCTTGATCACGCGCCCTGCCGTCACCGTGGGCGGGATCAGGCGGATCGTGGTGCCGCTGGTCAGCAGCACCGAATGCCGCGTGCCGGTTTCGATCGGCGTGATGTCGTTCACGTCGCCAGGCCGGGCCTCGGCGATCTCCACGTCATCGAGCCACACCGCCGGCAGACCCACCATCTCCAGGCCTTCGGGCGGCGCCACCGTGTAGCTGGCCTGCGACGCCACGGTGGCGGCCACCAGCGTCACGGGCAGCGTCGATCGCCAGGCGCGCGTTTCCCGGTAGAACTCGATGGCCGCGCGCTTGGCCTCCTCCTCGATCGTGAAGTGCGGGCAGTCGGCCGCGAACATCACGATCTTGGGCACGAAGTCGGCCCAGGTCTTCATCAGCCGCCCCCGGCCTGCGAGCCCGCCACGCCGGCGCCGTCACTGAGCATCTGCAGGTTCGCGTCCAGCGCCTTCACGCGCTGGTCCTTGATGCCCAGGCTCTGCAGGAACAGCTGGTAGTACGCGGCGGCCAGCTGCGGCGCCTTGGTGTAGGTCGCGTTCTTGCTGAAGCTGCGGAACAGCACGTAGTACTGCAGCGCGTTGGCGTAGATGTCATCCAAGCTGATGGTGTTGCCCAGCGCCGCCATCTCGGGCGGCGCGGCCGAGTAGACGATCTCGCCCTTCTTGGTGCCGTCGGCCTTGGGCCACACGTAGAAGGTCTTGGGGTCGTTGGCCTCGTAGAAGCAGTGGATCGCATCGCCTGCCGCATCGGCGTGCCAGGTCGGGCGCTGCTCGTCCAGCCACATCATCGGCTTGACGATGACGGCGCGGCCCGGCGCGGTGCCGGCGGCGTCGAAGTTGCGCACGAACTTCATGAACTGGATGCCGTCGGTGAAACCCAGCGTGGCCAGGTTCTGCCGCGTGCCCGCCGTCAGCGTGGCGATGGCCGTCTTGACGTAGGCGCTGGGCAGGTTGATCACCACCTCGCGCTGCCCGTCGTTCACCCACAGCAGCTGCTCGGTGGACGGCCATCGCACGCCGCTGCCGCCATTGGTGTCCTGCAGGATGATCCACGCGCGGTCGACGATCTGCTGTGCAGTGATGCTCGGCATGGCTTACTCCTTGGCCTCGGGGGGCCGTTCGGTGGCGGCGATGACCGTGGCCACGATCGTTGCCTTCAGCTCATCGCCGCGCTTGCGCAGGTCGGCCTTGATGCCGTTCACGCGGGCAAAGGCCTTCAGCTCGGCGTCGGTCATGTTGGTGAGATCGGTGATCTCGTCGTTCTCGGTGTCGCGCAGCGCGTACACCGGGTTGTCGTCGCCCTTGGCGTGCACGAAGCGCATCGCCGGGGGCTCGGGCTCGGAGCCCAGCGCGGGCGCGGTCAGGCGCTGCATGTCCTCGGTCACGAGCTGCCACACCGTGGGGTGCTTCAGCAGCTCCACCGCAACGCCATCGGGCACTTCGCGGTCCGTGCCGGGGCCTGGCCACACCGTCTTGGTGTGGGCCACGTTGTCTTCCTTGGTCGGCTTGCTGCCGATGTATCGAACCAGTGCCATCGAAGGCCTCCTTGCGTCCAGAAAAAAGGGGCGGCCCTGCGAAGGACCGCCCCTGGCAACCGCGACGCGAGGCCGCGGGGAGACAACCGATGCCCGGTTACTTGACGCCGACCTGGCCGCCCTCGATGACCGACCACAGCGAGCCGGCGGCGAACGACGTTGCCGTCACCGTCACCGTCAGCCGCAGCAGCACGTCCTCCTCGAACGTGATGGGCGGGAAGTAGCAGTCGAACCCCGTGGCCGTGAGGCCGAAGGTGCCGGCAGCGCGGAAGTAGTCGTCGTCGGTGGCGAGGTCCGTGCCGTTGGCCTTGACCGTCGCCGCGCCGGTGAGGGACGCGAAGCCGACCTTGCCGGCCAGGCCGGAGGCGGCCAGGGCCGTGTGGTTGAACTTGATGCCCGTGACTTCGATGCCCTTCGGGATCACGAAGTCCAGCGTGTCGTTGGCGACCGGGTTGGTCGCCACCGTCAGCTTGTCGACGAGAAACACGCCAGTGCCGTCGCCCTTGTTGAGCTTGGCGACTGCGAACTTGGCAGACTTGACTTGGGCCATGAAAGGCTCCTTGAAAGTGTTGGTGAAACTCGATGACGCAGGCCCGAAGGCCCGCCTTCATCACACGTTGCGCTTGCGCACCACGCTGTCGATGATGGCCACGCCGAAGTCGGTGGCCTCCAGGTCGCCGCTGGCGTTCGGCAGGCTCCAGCGCAGCTTTTGCTCCGCGCCGATCACCTCGCCGGCCATCTCCAGGTTGCGGCCGAAGTTCGTGCGGTTCTCCAGCAGCGAGTAGGTTTCCTCGCTGGTCTGGTTGCCGCCCGAGCACATGGCCAGTGCCTGCGCGCCCAGGAAGATCGAGCGCGCCACCTGGTGCGTGGTCGACAGGCCCGCGGCCACCGTCACGTTGGTTTCGGTGGCTGCCAGGCGGTTGGCTGCGGTCACGTGCGCCACGGCGGCGCTGGCGCTGAAGCGGATGCCGTAGGACATCTTGCGCACCAGGATGCCGTTCCACAGCAGCGGCTTGCCGGCGAACAGCGGGTGGCGACCCATGTTGCCGTAGGCCGCCCGGTCCAGCGCGTTGGCCTGGAAGGTGCGGATGTTGTTGTTGGCCGTGTTGTCCGTGATGATCGCGTCCCAGACCAGGGGGTCGACGTACAGCACGCCCTTGATCATGTCCTCGCCGGCCGCGTCGTCACCCGGGATCTGCAGGTGCGCCATCTTCACGGGCATCTCGTCCCACAGGGCCGCCAGCTCGTCGATGTGCGCCAGCAGCATCTTGTCGGTGGTGTCGACCGAGGCCAGTTGCGCCCCGCCCTGCACCAGCGTCGAGCCATCGACCACCCAGTGGCGGTTGTAGGTCGGCGCCTTCACCGGGTTGATCATCTGCTCGGCGAACTCGGGATCGCTGGCCAGCGGCACGATCCAGTCGGTGCCGTCCTGCTCGCCCCGGGCGCCGGCCAGGTGCGTCAGGATGCGCTGCCAGCGAAAGCGCGGCATGCCGCCCTTCAGCTGGGCCAGCGCGTTCATGCGCATGCTGTGCGGCGTGCGCTGCTGCGTCATCTTGCCGCCGGCGCTCACCGGGATGGTGCTCATGTCGATGTTGATGTCGACCGAGCTGTACTTCATCTCGGCGCCCAGGCCCTCGGCGTTGCGGTCGCCCATGACGGCCCGCAGCTTCACCACGTGCGCGCAGTCGACCTGCACCAGCGTGCCGGGGCCCTTGGAGAGTTCGTCGACTCGCACGATCGGCATTTCGGTCGTGCTTTGCTGACGGATCTTGCGCATCGCGTCGTCGTGGCTCGGCATCGGGCCGGTCAGCGAACGAACCGGCGTCGGCTGACGCACGGCCATCGCCGACAGGGCGCGCGAGAACTGCTTGTTGGCGAGCGGGCTGCTCGCCGAAACGTTGGTTTGACCCATGATTCAGGTGTCCTTGAACTTGGGGCCCGGAGGTGTGGTCAGCGCAGCTTTTCGAGCGCGGCCATCACTTCCTCGTCGGACTTCATCGCGTAGAAGTCCTGGCCCGTGGATGTGGAAGGCACCACGCCACCGCGCAGGTCCGACAGCGTTTCCAGGCCACGCTCGGGGGCGTCCTGAATGCGCTGTGCGGCCCGCGTGGGTGCAGGTGCCGGTGGTGTGGGAGAGGGAGCGCCCAGCTCGGCGGCGACGCGGCGCGCCGTCTCTTGCAGCCGTTCGGCCTCGGGCTTGTCTTTCCAGTCCCGGTGCTTCGTCAGCGCAAGGTCGGTGGCCTTGGCCAGTTCCCAGTGGTCCTTGAACCGTGGGCTGGTCTGCCATGCCAGCAGCTGGGGGATGTCGTCGACGATCTCTTGCAAGGCCTCGTGCAGTCTCTCGGGCACGAAGTCGGGCTCGGGGGCCTGCTTCGGTGCGGCGATCTGCTGCCTCAGTTCTTTCACCTCGTTCAGCAGCCGCTTGACCACGGGCGCTACGCCTGGAACGTCGAGTTCCAGCGCGGCCATCTCCGGGTCCACCCCTTCGGGCGTTGCCGGCGTGCCGCGCAGTTCGGCAAGCTGCTTGCGCAGCTGCTCGTTCTCGCGTTCGCGCTGCTCGGCGCGTTCCCTGGCCTGGCGCTCCGACCGGCGCGACGCACGAAGCGCCGCGCGCGGGTCGCCCAGGTCGGGCTCGGCCGGCGTCCCTGCGGGTGCAGGTGCGGCAGGTGCTGCGGGTGCAGCGGCGGTCGGGGCTGCTGCCGGGGCCGGTGCCGCGGGCGGTGTCGGCGCTGGCGGCGCGCTCGCCGGGGGCTGGTCGCCTCCCGGGGCCTGCCGCTCAAACACCGGGTCGTCCGCGTCGGGCTTCAGGTCCGAGAGCAACTGCTTCTCGAACGCTGCCAGCTCCTCGGGGGTGAGATCGTTCTCGTCCATCTATCGCTCCTGCGCCATACGGGGGCGGCCCCGAAACGACAAAGGCCTCGCCGGTTGCCCGGAGAGGCCTTTGAAGTTCCATCCTGAAGTTCACGCGCGACTGGTGGATGAGTCCAGGCGCGCGGCTGCCCCGCGGTACACGCCGCACCCCTGTGGCTACAGGGTGCGGCGGCTGAAAAGTCTTAAAGGAGTAACTTGAGCGCCACGTCAGCGCCTCACCGCGTTGTCAGCCGTGCCGACATAGCCGATGCACTGTGTGCCGTGGCGCAGGTCGCCGGTGATGGAGTGGGTGGGCATGGTCAGGTGAAGATCACCGGCTCAGACACGCGAATCTGCGTCGACCCCACACCAACCTGCTGCAACGAAAAGCGCAACAGCGCTTGCGTGAACCCGACCGGCACAAGCGCCGTGTGTCGATTCAGCCACTTGGTGCCAACCGGTGGCAGGCTCCCGCCGTTCGCAACGGTGAATTGGTCGCGGCCGATGGTGTAGGCATATTCAATGCCGCCGACGATGAACACCAGCTCCGCGCGGAAGTAGTGGCCCTGACCGACAGAGAGCACCTCCAGCCCGTTGCCGAATTCATAGGTCTCCCCTGCCGTGAGCCGTGCGGTCACGTCCTGAACGACCGTCGATGAATTGGTCCCCGCGGCGGCCTTGGTCCAGTTCAGCCCCAGGGCATCGCTCGTGAAGGTGTTGCCTGTCCCGGTTGCGGTCCAGCCAGTGCCTGGCGCTGCGCCAGAGGCGCCGGCAAACTGGCAGTTTGCGACCTTGTTGCGAGACTCCGAATTCACCCAGTTGTCGGCGTTGGACGCGTAGCGGTACACCTCGCCACGCGGATAGTCGTCGCCGCAGTCGGTGATGTACCTGGCACCCATCGGCGCCGCGCCTGCCGGCGTCGGGTGCGAGCCAGCAGCCTCGGTCGTGCCGGCCGTGGCATAGCTGCCGCCGCCCAGCGCCAGGTCGCCGCGAAACACCCGCATGTTGGGTTTGGAGCGCGCCTTGTTGATGACGGCCTGGTTGACGTCGAGGATCTGCGTCAGCGCCGTGGCCGGCGTCGTGAAGTAGCTGCTGGCGCCGACCTGAGTGATCACTCCGGTGTGAACGATCATCCCGAACTTCAGCGCCCGGTCGTACAGCTGCGACAGCTCGGAGACGATGGTGTCGGTCGCCGTGGCCTCGATGTCGTTGATGGTCGGGCCGCAAATCAGGATGTCACCCGGCTGCGGGCCCAGCGGCACGATCTCGGACTCGAATCGAGCCCGCATTTGCGCGATCTTGGCGCCGCCCACAGCCGCTGTGTAGAACAGCGCCGCCGGCGTGCCGCGCTCGGCCAGCGCTGCCAGCGCGTAGTTGATCCAGCCGGAATCGCTGAGCTTGGCTTCGGCGTAGACCGAGGGTGAAACGATCGACACGGCGGAGATGTCGAACGGATACCGCAGCGTGAATCCAGCCGCATCGCTTGCGACGATGGTCGCCTTGTACTCGCGCAGTTCCGGCACGTTCACCAGGCGGGCCAGCGACCCGACAGGCAGACCTTGGCTGGAAGCCGCGATCGTCACGTCGGTGCCGCTATTGACCGGGCTCGCCCCGTTGATCTGCAGGAACTGCCGATGGCCGATGGAGTCCAGCAGCGCGAACACGCGCTTGCCGACACTCGCAAACCCCGGCGTGCGGGCCAGCACCGCCGCCACTTGCGCAGTGGAAAAGCCTGACGCAGGCCGCATCTCGCTGCCATCCCACACGTAGGCCGTGTGCGGCGGCACGTTGAGCACGTAGATCACGCCGGGTCGGCCTGGCGAGTTGGCCACCTGCGCGGCCGAGACAAGTTGAATGGTCATGCGTTTGCTCCTGGTGCGTCGGCTTCAGCCAGCGCGTCGTTGATGCTCTGTTCCTGCTGCTCGATGCGGGCCCTGATCTCCTCGACCTTGGCCACGTCCAGCTCGGCCGCGCTCACGAGCTTGGCCACCTTGGCCCGCTGCTCGTCGAGCTCGGCTTGCTGCGCCTGCTGCTGAACTGCCTTGGCCTCCTGCGCGGCCGCCGCGGCGGCCTTGTCGGCCTCCAGGCGTGCCTGCTTGTCGCCACCGGCCGGCAGGCCCATGACCTTGCGGAAGTCCTCGGCGGCCTGGCGGCGCGTCTCGGTGTCCAGCGCACTGGATTCGAGGAAAGGCGGCACCAGCACGGCCACGGCCTGCGGCATGTTGCCCAGCGACTTGATGATTTCGCTGATCTGGGTCTGCTGCTGCATGCGCGCCGCCGGCGAGTTCGGCACGTCGGACATGCCCATGCGGATCGGCGCGTCCTTGACCATGTTCACGGGCATGCCCTGCGGGTCGAAGGTGTTGAGCACCACCACGCGCCGCGACGAAGCCTCACCGATCATCACGCGCAGCTCGGCCGCGCTGTGGTCGTCGACGATCAGGTCCATCAGGTTCTCGAAGACCATCCGCCGCGAGTTGCGGTAGTTGTCGTTGAGTTCGCCCATCGCCACGATGCCCTGCTCCACCAGGCCCGCGATGGCCACGCCAGCGGTCACGCCCGACTGCGCCTGCCCCATCTGCACCGGGTACACCCCCGACACGTCTTGGATCAGGTTCTTGGCGTCCTGCATCACCTCGACCTGCTCCTTCTGCAGGCTGAAGTTCGACATGATCTCCACGCCGTTTGCGTTGCGCCGCGCCGCGTTGCGCACCAGCACCATGTCGGGCCGCTGCGCCTCGTCGGCCAGGTCTTCGTAGTTGTTGTACTTCGCGTCCAGCGCGTCGTTGTCCACCAAGATCTGGCGGGCCTTCAGCAGCCACTGGATGCGCAGCCGGCGCTCGTTGTACTCATCCTGCGGGGCGATCATTCCCTCGATCAGCCCGTAGGGCGACGAATCCTGGTCGTCGCGGAAGGCGAAGAAGGGCACGTAGGGGAAGTTGCGCCGCGTCGTGCCCTCGTCGGTCAGCCGGTACGGGCCGGCGAAGATGGCCTTGCGCACCTGCCGCGTGAGCACACGCTCGACCTTCACCAGGCCGCGGGCCACGGCCTGCTGGTGCAGCGGGTTCTTGCTGTCGTACAGGATGACCCGCGTGGGGCCCATGCGCAGCACCACGGCGTAGGCCGGCACCTTGTACCAGACCTCGTACAGCCGCACGCGCTGGCGCATCGAGTCCAGCCACTCGTTCGAACGCACACGGAAGCGCCTGAAGTCGTCGAAGGCCCGCACCATCTCCTCGGGCATCTCGGTGTCGTGCACCAGCGCGTTCTCGGCCCAGCCTTCCCACTGGTTGGCCAGCATGGCCAGGATGGCCTTGTGCTTGGGCATGGCCGCCTGCAGCTCGTCCAGGTCGTGCCACTGCGAACGGCACACCCAGCGCGCGTCGCGCAGCAGGAAGTCCCGGCTGCGCCAGTCCCACCACATCTCCGACCGATGCACGTCTCGCACGCGGTACGGGTAGTTCAGCGGGTCCGAGTCGCGCGACACCTCCACCCAGCCGATGCCGCCCTTGACCTGGCCCGCGTAGCCCGTGCTGATGGCCATGTCGGCGTAGCTCTCGCGCTGCGCCTCCTTGAAGGCCACGTTGAGCACGTCCACCACGTCGCCCAGCTCCTCGCTGTCGCTCTGGATCTTCACGTCGGCCCGGTTGCGCGCCTCCTGGCCCAGCACCGAGTTCACGACACGGCCAATCAGGTTGGTCGAGCGCGGCTTCAGGCCCTCGGCCGCCACGAACTCCTCCTGCTCGGCCGTCAGCTGCTTGCCGTCGTAGTAGGCGTGGCACAGGTCCGAGCGCAGCCGCCAGCGGTCGGGCTGGTCCTCGCAGTCGCGCACCAGGCGCTCCAGCGAGCGCAGGTCAAAGCCGTCCTTGGCCTTGTCGCGCCAGTCGCCCGCAACCGCGTTGTCGGGCTTGATCGGGGTGATGCTCATGCGACCTTCCGACGGCGCTTGTTGCGGAACGCGGCGGCATTGGCCTGGGTGATCGGCACGGTGGCCACGTCCAGACCGGACACGACGAAGTAGCGCGTGTTGTGCACGACCAAGCCGGGCCCGATCGCAAACGCGCCGGGGCCTGGGACCGTCAGGCAGTAGACGTCAGCGTTGCCCGAGTTTTGTACGGCTGCACAGCGCAGCAGAGCATCGGCGCGAGCATGTGGACTTCGCCGCGTAGCGATTCGCCACGAAGCTGCTGCCACAGACCATGCAAGCGCGTTGCTCATCGTCAACACCAGACGCCTTGCGGTGCTTGGTCTTGCAGCCGTTGCTGCAGAACCTCGTGAGGCCGTTGACCACGCCATCGAACGTGCCGCCGCACTGAGCGCATCGCATGCTGACGCGCTGGTGCAGCTTGTCGGCGACTCCGGCGTAGTGCCGTCGGTGCCACTCGCGGCCGGCATCGGATGCGTGCCAGTCACGCGCTGCATCGGTTGCTGCGGACGGGATGCCTCGCTCATGCCCCGCGTGATGGTGGGCCGCGTGCTCGGCTTTGGCCATGAGCACAAGGTTCCCCGGCTGGTTGTTGCTGCGGTCCTCGTCGTCATGGTGAACGTCGTACCCATCAGGCACGTCGCGCCCATTCGCGCGAGTCCAGACAACGCGATGCAGGCGCGCGCCGTAGCGCTGGAAATACTTGCCGCAGCGCCAGTAGCGAAGGCCCTCAAACTCCTGAACGGTGGCCGAGACAACGATGACTTCCATGCGTCAACCTGGATGCTTTGCGATACCGCATTGTAAACCTCCAGTCCCTGCAAATGCCGTGCTTCGACCCATCCGGCCGACGTCAAAAAGGGGTGGTCTGGCGTGCACCGTACGGCTGACCCATTTTCAAACTCAACGCGCACAACGGGCGTGTTTTCGATGGTCTTGCGTGCGCCGATGAACTCGCACAGTGCGCCGGCGCGCGACAGCACGCGCCCTCTGCAGCCGACCAGCAACTCGATTGGCTTGCGGCCCTCATCGGTCCAGACAAGCGTGTCGCCAGTCACGCAGGCGTCCATCAAGTGATCGTTTTCTTTCACGACGTGCCCCTTCTCATCTCGCCGGTAGATCCGGTACTCGCGCAGCCAGTTGCGCAGCGAGCGAAACACCTTCAGCCGGCCGGTGGCCAGGCGCTGGTGCACGTTGTAGAGGCCCGACTCGCGGCTGTTGTTGGCCGTGAGGATGTCCAGGCCCAGCTGCTGGTAGTCGATCAGCAGCTGCTCGCCGTCCTTCTGCGAGCGCCCGCGCGAGGCCGGGTCGATGACGCCCTTCAGCTCGCCGCGCGCCTTGATGGCCGCCACGTGCGTGCTCGGCTCCTGCTGCCCCTGGTAGTGCTCGGAGTACAGATACACCACGTCCGCGTCGCGGTCGATCGCGCCGAAGATGGCCGCGGTGCGGTTCCAGCCCACGTCCAGGCCGTAGGCCCGCGGCCAGTGCGCCGGCAGCACGAAGTCGTCGACGATGATCTCGGTTTCTTCGACCGGGTAGATCGCGCCCGAGCCCAGGCTCGGAATGCCCTTGGAGCGCGCCAGCCGCAGGTGCGGCTCGGACTCGGCCAGCAGCCGGCGCTTCTGGTCCGCGCTCAGGTGAGGCACGTCGTCCCAGCCCGCGAACACGATGGCCCGGTCCTGGCTGACCGCCATGCGCTCTTTCGGCACCCCGGCGTCGTCGCCCAGGTACTGCAGCACGATGGGCGTCAAGCCCCGCAGCGGCGTGAACGTCTCGATCAGCAGCCCGTTCGTGGTCATCAGGCGCATCACGCACTCGGAGCGCACCGACTCGTTGCTCTCCTCGTCCAGCCACACCACGTGCTTCTCGGTGCCCTGGAAGGCCTCGCGGCCCTGGTCGTAGGACTTGAAGCCCAGCCGCGACACCTGGCCCGTCGGCTTGTGCTTCACCAGCACGTAGTCCAGCGCCCCGTTGCCGTTCTGGCGCTTCACCGCGTTGATCAGCGACTCGCCCGGGATCAGGCCCGTGCCGAAGGCGCCTTCAGGGCCCACCAGCTTCAACTGCAGAATGTCCCGCACCGTCTCCTTGGTGTCACCCGCGCACCAGGCATCCACCGGCGTCGTGAAGCGCCGGCCAGGCCACCAGGCCGGGTACTGCCCCGTCAGGTGGCACACCATCTCGTAGCCGCCGGCGCCCTCGGTCTTTCCCACCCGGTTGGCCGCCATGAAGCACCGCGTGGGCACCTGCGCGCCCAGCTCGAAGAACTGCATGTGCTGCGGGTACAGCTCGCGCCGCAGCGGCCCGGTTTCCGGGTAGTAGGTGAGGATCTTCTGCCGCGCCCGCAGCTTCTCCAGCTGGCGCATCAGCGCGACCTGCTGCCGCAGAGCCTCGGCGCGGTCGACGGTGGCCAGTGCGGTCATGCCCAGGGGTCGATCGCCAGCGCGTCGACGCCGTTACCGCAGTCGTTGCACAGTGCCGCCGTCAGCGCGACGGCCTCGGCAGCGCTCTTGCCCAGGTGCATCGCCATCATCGCGAAGTCGCGGCCGCTGCCGATCGCCCACAGCCGGTTCTCGATCACCAGCGGGTATGGCGTGTTCTCGTACTGGAGGGCCGCGTACCCCCGCCGGATCACCAGCAGGCTGCAGCACTCTTTTGCGTCGCGCTGCGCCGCCGGAAAGGTCGCCGGGTCTGCGCCAGCACGCACCCACTCGCGCATCTCGACAACCAGCGCAGCGAGGCCGCAGCCACCAACCAGCGCATCGCCAACGCGGTGCACCTTCGTCGTCGTGGCGTGCAGGCCACCGAACGACGTCATCTTGTCGGCCGCCAGCGTGCGGCCGTCCCAGGCAATGACGGTCATGCGTCCTGCATCCACAACGCGATGCGCTCATCGAGCACGGCCACGTAGCAGCTCATGTGATGCGCCTGGCTGCTCAACAGGTTTCGCTCGACCGCCGGCAGGCCGCCGAAGGTGGGCGTCAGCAGGAACGAGAGCAGCTTGGCCAGGTCGCCAGAGACACGCTCGCGCTCCTCGACGACCCGCTGCTGGTGGGGTTGCAGGTTCATGGGTGGGGTTCCTTCAAACGATGGGGCCGGGTCCGCAATTCGGACCTCCCCCCTGGGGGGTGCAACGCGGGAAACGCACCGTGCGGATGTAAGTCCCCTGACGAGCGAAACCCTGCCCGCCGCACGCGACGCGACCGCCGCCCTGCACCTGAACTCAGCCGCCTTCCGCGAAGGGCTCGGAGCCCGACTCGACGTAGGCGTTGGTCGCCGGTGGCGGCTCAGGCACCGGCGCCGCGGCCTGGGCCTGGCCAACCGGGTACGGCATCCACTCGCACTCGCCCGGCTGCGCCGGCACGTCCTGCGCCAGCCGCACGCTGGTCTTGCCCAGCAGCTGCACGCCGTTCTCGTTGAACACCAGCAGGTTCACGCAGGTGTCGCTCCACACGTGCGTGATGGTCGCGTCGAACGGCTGCGCATGCGTGTGCGTCCGCTCGAAGGTGTGCGGGCGATACCAGACCTTGCGGCCGACGGTGGGTTTGATCATGGGGACTCCTTGACTCTCGCGCGGGAGGGTTTGACGGGGGTGGGGTGGATGGAACCGCACAACAGGCCCCCGGGGTCGCGCATCTCGCATCCCCCCCCCCGGGGGGTCGCCGGCCATCGACCGGGCCGCCGGCGGGCGTCGTCGGGGGCGGCCGACCGGGCCACGCCACGCGCCATCTGTTGCCAGTCGTAACGGCTAGTGTGTCGTCAGGGCCTGGGCAGCGTCTCAACCCGGCTTTCGTGGCACCTGGGCGCCTGTCGGCACACTAGATAGCTTGTCGCGGCTATGCGCACGACCACGGGCCGAGGTGCCCTCGTGAGTGACGAGGGCACCTAACCCGTCATCCGCCGGCCAGCGTGGCCGAGAGCCTGGCGACTTCCGCCTCCAGCTCACCCACGCTCATCGTGTCGAGCGGGCTGGTGCCGGCGTCGTCGTCGGCGATGCCGAAGGCCTTGCGTTCCAGGCCTTGCAGGCGCTGCATGGCGTCGGCCAGCTTCTGCACGCTGCCAACCCGGCTGTGCAGCTTCACCAGCTCGCGGGCCTGCGCCACCAGGGCGGCCGCGTCTGCCTCGTTGAGCGTGCCGGCCACCAGCTGCAGCATGCGGGCCACGCCGTCACGGTTGACGGTGACGCTCTCCAGCTCGGCCATGAGGGCAGCGGCCACGCGGCGGCCGTCCTTGATCTCGTGGCGGTGGGAGAGGATGACGTCCTTGGCCACGTGGGCGGCGACCATCACTGCCTCGGCGCCATGACCCGCGTTGAGCGTCGCCTTGACGCCTTCGTGCATCAGCAGCGCGGCCGTCGCCACCTGAACGTCCTTCGAGCGGTCGACGGGCCATGCCGCCGGGTTCGTGGCGCGGTCGCGCGTGCGGCGCCGGCTGATCGTCTCGGCGTGCGTGCCGTGCTTGCGTGCCAGCTCCACGTCCGTGAACTGTCCGGTGCTGTGGTCTGCCTGGATGCGCTGCCAGTCCAGGCGCTTCTGCCCAGGCTTTGCCGGGCCTTCGGTCTTCTGTCCTTCGGGCTTGGTGCGCGCCGTTGCCAGGGGCTTCGTGACTTTCTGCGAATTCTTCATCGAAACCCCTTGACAACCATTTGTGTGACCGGGCACATTAATCACATTGCAGCTTCACCACCGAGGAGAAACATGATGCGCACATCGTCGAACTGCGGTCCGATGAGGACCAAGCGGCCAATGGCGACTGGTATTCGATCAACTCGCACGAGGCCAGGGCCATTGCGTGGTTGGTGGTGCTGTCGTGAAGCGCGCCTACACCACGCAGGCCCAGGTGCGGGCTGCCTTCTGGGATGCGCACCCGAAGGCGCTGCGCACGTTCTCTGTGCCGACCAAGGGCGGGCGCCGTCGTGTGGCGCGGCAGAACGACCAGCCGGCCGATACGCGCGTCGCCTTCGTTGGCTTCATCGACCACCTTGATCGCTCGGGCCAGATCAGCACACAGCTGGCTGCGTGCGTCACCTTGTAGGAGCCTGACCATGAGCCATTCCGAGATCGTCCACCACAAGACCGGCGGCACCAGCTTTGTCGGCGCCGATGCAGTCAATCTGTACCGGGCCGTGCACGTCAAGCAGGCTCTGCTGATGTACGCCAAGACCGGCCTGAAGATGACGCGGGGCGCGACGCCTGCGGTGCTGCTGGCCATCGCCCGGGAGTACAGCGGCAAGACCTACAAGCGGGGCCAGTACCTGCAGGCTGCGGACGACGTGCAAGTCTGGATCGACACCATGAAGGCGGCGCTGCCGATCACTGACGAACGCGCCAGCGCGGGGGCCTGAGCCATGCGCGACGCCCTGCGCCTTCTCCTGATCGTTCTCGCGCCGTGGGTGACTGCGGCCGTCCTGGCTGTGGTGCTGTCGGCGCCAGAGCTGCCCTGCGACTGCCTCACCGATACCGACTGTGCTGAGCACTGCGGCGGTGATGGTTCACCGGAGTAGCCCATGTTCACCACCACCGCGGGCAAGCTGGCCGCCCAGAAGCAAGTGGACATCTTCGAGCAGCCGGCCGAGGAGTTCACCCTCACCCAGCCCGAAGCGCCGGCCATCGTGAAGGCCACGAAGCGCGGCGCCACCTTCGAGAAGCGCGGCGCCGTCTGGGTGGCCATCGCGCACCAGAAGGGGCGCGCCGTGCCCCTGGCCGAGTTCCACGACACCACGCAAGAGGCGGCCGCCGCTGCCTTCTGCGCCTACTTCAACGTCAAGGTCTGAGGAGGACCACCCCATGCAACCGACCATCGCACGATCCGAAGACCTGCCGACCTACGGCAGCGCACCGGCCGACACCGAGCACGGCGACGAGCTGATCCGCCGCGCGCTTGTGGTGCTGCTGCAGCGGCTGCGCACGCCCGGCCCGACGTTCGACGCACCGCGCACCGTGAAGGACTTTTGCACGCTGCGCCTGGCCACGGCCGAGGCCGAATGCTTCGACGTGCTGTTTCTGGACGCGCAGCACCGGCTGATCGAGGCGCGCACCATGTTCACCGGCACGCTGACGCAAACCAGCGTCTACCCGCGCGAAGTGGTGAAGCAGGCGCTGGCTTTGAACGCGGGCGCCGTGATCCTTGCGCACAACCACCCGTCAGGCCTGCCCGAACCGTCGCGGGCCGATGAGTTCCTCACGCAGACGCTGAAGTCGGCGCTGGTGCTGGTCGACGTGCGAGTGCTCGACCACCTGATCGTCGGCGGCTCGTCCGTGACGTCTTTCGCCGAGCGTGGGCTGCTTTGACCCCACCGGCTTGGCCTGCATGCGAGCCCCAGGTCAGCGTGGCGCACCTGCCAGGCGAAGACGACCCGGTGCCGGGCGGCATGTATCCTGACGATCTGTGACCGGAGACAAGAAGATGCCACAAGCCAAGCAGCAGCAACACCGCACCGGCCGCCGCGCGCCGCACGGCGCGCCCGAGTACACCGAACGCATCGCGTTCTACTGCACCGCGAAGCAGAAAGCCAAGTTCAAAAAGCGCGGCGGCAGCGACTGGATGCGGCGACTGGTGGAGTCGGCGCCATGACCCCGCCCATCTTCCCGCCACTGAAGACAGCGCCAGCCAAGAAGCGGCCAGGCCGGCCACGCACCGGGCAGACGCCGCCGGCCGAGCGCCAGCGCAAGTCCCGCGAGAATGCGCTGCGCGCTGGCGGCCGGCGCCTGAACGTGACCCTCACACCAGAAGGCGCCGAGGCGCTGGCCAAGGTCCACGCCGAGCACCCGGGCAAGACCGAAACCGAGGCGGTGCACATTGCGCTGCACTGGTACGCGCGGCGCAAGTCGCGCAAGCCTGCGTAGGCTTGCACACAGGTTATCCACAGGGCACAATCGCGGCCATCGCGCGAACCCTGACGCTATTCGGGCCCCGACGGTTGGCAGACCTGGGGGTGACAGTGGGCCCGGCGCGGAGAATGCCCCCGTCGACTATTGCAAGGTCGACGGGGGTTTTTCGTTGTGGGGTTCGTTCACGGGCCAGCTGGCCCGCAGTGCTCGGACATCGGCCGCGTGCTGTTCAGCGCTGCCTGCAATCGTCGCTGCAGTTCGCAGAGCATCGTCCAGTAGGCGCCCGAGGGTGGCGGCTCGCTCACGACAGGCGGCGGCGGAATCGTCGGCAGGGCCGGCGGCAAAGCTGGCGGTGTCGACGCGCAGCCACTCACGATCAGTGCGCAGGCCATCGCCGATGCGATGCGCGCGCGCCAGCTCCGCGTCTCGTGCATGTTGCACCTCCTGCAGTTTCTTGGCCCAGGCCTGTTCGGTCTGACGGGCGGCTTCCGCGTACAGCAGCGCGGCCTCGGCGTGGGCCTGCTCGCGCTGCGCGACATCGGCATGCATCGCGGCCAGGCGCAGCGACTGCACGCCCACCGCGACGACGGCCAGCGCCAGCAGCAGCGCCAGCACCAGGGACAGTTTCGACTGCAGCCAGTTCATGGGTACACCTTTCGGTCCAGCTCGAAGTGCGGCCCGTCGCGCAACGTGCGCCAGTCGCCGCCCCAGATGATCGGCACGCCCTCGGCCGCTGCGACTTGCTTCAGCAGCGCGCCCAGCGTGGCGTACAGCGGCCAGTCCCACCGGCCAACGCCGACCACGGTGGCCATCAGGTCGACGGCGTGGCCCGTCAGGTGGCGGCCGGCCATCGTCTGCGATGCGCCAGCGGCCACCAGCTGCGCCTGGCGCGCCCGGGTGCGCAGGCCTTCGATGACGACGAAGGCCAGCTTGTCGGCGCGGCCCAGCATCGCGGCGTCAGCGGCGCGCACCACGCGCACCAGGTCCGGGTGCACCCCGCCCAAGTTGCGTTCACTGCGCGGGCTCACGCGCCGCCCTTGCCGCGCGTCGCGGGCTGGTCCACCAGGCGCGCCAGCAGCACCAGCACGCCCAGCAGCGCCGGCACCCGCTCGGCGGGCACGCCGGCCAGCGCCAGCACGGCCTGCTGCGTGTCAATCGGCAGCGCACCCCAGGTCACAGCCAGCGCAGCGATCTGCACCGACAGCATGCGCCAGGCGCGGCGCCAGTTTGGGATGGCCTGGATCATTTCGATGCTCCCACGTGCACGGTGCGCAACCTGGACACTTCGGCGCGCAGCTCGGTGATCTCACCCTTGAGGGCCACGTTTTCGGACGTCAGCAGCGACACCTGGGTCGTCAGGTAGCCGGCCTGCTTGGTCAGTTCCAGGATGTGCAGCTGCAGCTTGGCCAGCTCCCCGCCCACCAGCAGGCGCTGCTCGCTCAGGCGCGTCAGCTCGTTGCGCAGCTGCTCCACGATGTCGGTGCGGGCATCGGCCTCGGCCGTGTCGGTGCGCGACTGGGCGATGTCGACGCCCACGCTGCCCCATTTCGCCTGCGCCTTGCGCAGCCCGAGCACCAGCGCGGCCACCGCCAACCCGACCTCGGCCAGGTGCCCGGTGATGGGCGCCAGCAGCGCCGTGATCGGCCCCTCGCTCATGGGCTTGTAGCCAGCCACGCGGCGCCCGCAACAGGGGCGCTGCCACCCGCGGTGTAGGCGACATCCTCCCACGACCACTGGCCGCCCGTGGCGGTGTTGTAGGCCTCGCGCAGCACGCCGGCGGCGGCCGCCAGCGCGACACCCACGGCGCCCGGAATCAGGCCTGTGGCGCCCGTGGCGCTGGCCAGCACCAGGCCGGCGAAGGCGAAGGCGGCGCCTGCAATCAGGTGCAGGGCCTTGTCATGGGGGATGGTGCGCATGCGCGGCTCCAGATGCAGCAAAGCCCGCTCATGCGGCGGGCATGGCGGGCTTCGGGAATGGCGCAGCCCCGACTGGGGCGCCCCGACTGGCGGGGATCTGGCGAGAAACTTCATCGCCTAGCGTGTTCTCACACTCTACCATCAGGTCAATTGCTTCGGCTTGCGCCGCGGCGGCGTCAGCCTCGTCACGGGCTGTCCACAGGTGCTGCAGCCCGACCAGTTCGCGGCGCGATGGGGCGCGCCCGAATTCGTGGCGCAGCGACAGCATGGCGCCCACCAGGCCGAGGGCCGGGCTCACCTGGTGCTCGCCATCGGCCACCACGCGCCACTGGTCACTGCGCGGACGCACGCCGTGCCGTGTGGGCAGCGGGGCGTCGAGGCGATAGATGACGGTGTGGCCGTGGATGCGCCCGCCGATCCAGTCGCCGGTGTACGCGCCCGGCGCCAGGTCAGTGCCGTACACCGGTGGCGGCAGGGCCATGCGCTGGGCGTCGGCCTTTGCCCGCTTGCGTGCCTGCGCGGCCGGGTTGTTGGCGCGGGCCCACTGCTGCTTTTTGTGGCGCTGAGATTTCATTGTGGGCAGAACGTCTAGTTCGGCCTCACCCGCGCGCCAGCAGCGTGTCATGCGCCGGCCCGAGCAACTCGTCAGGGTTGCCGCCCGCGTACCGCACCACCTGCCGCCAGGTGTCGTCCAGCGTGCGCCGGTTCTTGTTCACCAGCGGGCGGTCTTGCACCTCTTCGCGCCACCGGCCACAGGCCCACGCCAGCAGGTCGTTACCGGTTGCCTCACCATGCACAGTCGCCAAGCACAGCACCATGTCGGCCGGGTCCGGGTGCTTCAGCACGTCGGCCAAAAACCCTTGATTGATCTGGTTCGCTTGCCGCAGCGCAGAAAGCTCGTCTGCGTGCGTGTGCACATCGTCGGGGCCTGCAACTCTCACTTCGTACATGACTGTCCTCTCGCTTCGGCACCAAAGGCCGAACTGGTTGTTCAACCGGACGCGCGACAGGCCGCCGCGCTCCGGGTCATTGGTCAGGCGCGCCGGTTAACGCCTACGTTAGGCCCCGCAATACGCGCTGGCGCCTGCATCAGCGCAGCCCAGGCGCTGCGCATGTCGGCCAGCGCAACCGGGTGCAGCGCGTTGTCGGTCAGGTAGGCACACAGCCCGCGCATCAACGCCCGGCCGCCCTCGTAGCGCTGGCGGCCCAGGAAGTGGTCATCAACCAGCGGCACAACCGGGCGGCGGCCCTTCTCGTTGTTGCTCATGCCGAGGTGGCGCTCGCGGTGGAAACGCTCCACCGTCGCCCGGCCAAGCTCGTCCACGTAGGCACGGAGCCATAGCCCGTCATACCGGCTAGCGCGAATCTCCAGCTTTGGCGCGGCGCCGGTCAGGTCCATGTCCACCCAATCAAGCGCCCAGCCTGCGCGGTCCATCGTGCGCAGCAGTGCGTCGGCCGGGCGGGGCCTAACATGGCGGTCAACCGGACTGCCAACGGCGGGGCAGTCCGTCTCATCTTCCAGCAGTTGCAGCGCCGTGGTCATCCGGTTACCTCTACGTTAGGCGCTTCGCATTTGCCAACATCGGCGGCACACAACCTGAAGTCAATCAGGCCCAGCGCGCCGAGAACCCACAGCGCCACCACGGCGGCGCCGACCAGTGCAAGCACTCGCGTAATCACCGCTTGCCCAGGAATGGTGAGCAACTGCCGCGAATACGGCATGCGTCAACGGTCGGGCATGTCTCGCACCAGTCGCCGTCAAGTTCAATCTCGCACTGGGCCACGGCCTGGCGCATTGACTCTGGCGTGATCGTCACCGCTCCGGCATTCTTAATCACCTCGGTCATCGCGTCGTCGAAGTCGTCCGCCAGCGCGTCAAACGACTGCCACTGGTCATTGGCTGCCGCGTGGATACACTGGCTTGCCAAGCCCAGCGCCAGCACAGCGCGGGCCATCCTGTCGCGCTCTTCGTCGCGCTGCGCCATGAGGTGGTCTGCAATGTCGCCCGTCTCTTCCAGTGCGTTGGCTGCGTCAGCAATCAGCGCCTTCGGCACCTCGGCGTGCTCGGCCCACATTGGGTCGTCTGCGCAGGCACGCAGGCGTACCAACAGCGCGCCTAACCCGGCGCTGAACCCGGACCCGCGGACGGCGGCGCTCGAATCGTCTGTGCTCATTCGTCACTCCTGTGGCCCACGCGCGGGCCGGTTAGCTCTGCGTTAGGCCCTTAGTGGTTGTCACCAAGACTGCCGCCGAAGAACTCGCTTTCAGTCATGCCGCCGGTGATGTTGAACTCGTCCCAGTCGTCATAGATCGGCGTCAGCTCCGGTTGGTGTCTGCGGTACGGGGCGGCCATCGCTCTTGAGGCAGGGCGCGCAGGCGTGAAGCTGCATTGCCGGTGCTTCGTCACCCATCCGTCGCCATGCAAGTTCAGCACCTCGCGCTTTTCGGACAGTCCATCGCCCTCCTGCACATCGCGCCCGCAGTCGGTGCAAAACGTCTTGAACTTGTTTCTGATCGGCATGTCATCGCTCCGGTTACAACGGGCCTAACCCGTCATTCGAGCCGACCGCTACGCGGCGGCTCAATTCCCACGTTAGGCCTCAATGCATGGCGTGCGCGACTCTGCGCCCAGTCTGCAAACGCGGTGTCATCGTCGAACCGCTCGCGGTCGAAGCGCTTTGCCTCGGCGATGTTGCGCAACTCTTGCGTCGCGGCCTCGCCCAAGTCGGCATTGCGGTTCATGCC